>Ga0265294_10007054_pt1 | contig 13396 bp, 10 predicted proteins | sample MunlanPumphouse3_FD_192504 | JGI IMG/M metagenome (GOLD analysis project Ga0265294, IMG submission 192504) | Groundwater microbial communities from a municipal landfill in Southern Ontario, Canada - Pumphouse #3 | ecosystem: Environmental > Aquatic > Deep subsurface > Groundwater | place... | reverse complement strand
CTCCTCCTCCTCGCCAATCACCTTGATCACGTTGCCCCTGGCTACAATGCGCAGCTTTGGAAAGAGCGTCTTCAGTAACTGCGTATTGCTATTGTTGATACCAAAAAAAACCAACGGATCAACATTCTCCAGGATGATAATACGTTCAATCATGCGATGCTTTATTGAAGTTCAATGCATATTGACGGGTTACATGCTCGTGTCCCTCGATATAATTGATGAAGGCATTGTTCACAAGCCTGTTACCTCCCGGTGTGGGGTAGTTGCCCGAGAAATACCAGTCGCCATTATGGTGGGGGCATGCTTTATGCAGATCTTCAATGCTTTGAAATACGATCTGCACTTCTGCTTTGATATCTTTCGATGTGAGCATCTGCGCTATTTTAGCTGAGATCTCCTCGTCACTGAAAGGTGCATATATCTCTTTCACATGATTGATGATCTCCTCTTTGTTTTTACTTTTCTGTGCCACTGATTTTTTGTAGACTGATTCGATGATATGCTGCAAACCCCGCTCTTTCAGTAGCTCTATCGCTGCCTTGAATGCAATGAATTCGCTCATGCGCGACATGTCTATGCCATAACAGTCGGGATATCGTATTTGTGGCGAGGAGGAAACGATGACAATTTTCTTTGGGTCAAGCCGGTCGAGTATCTTGATGATACTCTGTTTAAGTGTGGTTCCACGTACAATGCTGTCATCAATAATCACCAGGTTGTCCACCCCTCGCCGTAGCGATCCGTACGTTACATCGTAGACATGAGCGGCCAGATCATTTCTGGCATTACCCTGCGCAATGAAAGTGCGCAGTTTGATATCTTTGATAGCCACCTTTTCAGCCCGTATACGTTTTGAGAGAATAGCGTCAATCTCCTCTTTACTTAAACTGTCTCTTTTCTCGAGAATGATCTGTGCTTTCTGGTGGTTGAAATGATCCTCCAGCCCCTGCTGCATGCCGTAATAGGCAACCTCCGCAGTGTTGGGGATAAATGAGAAGACCGTATTGTCGAGGTCATCATCGATGGTTTCAATGATTTTAGGCACCAGCAGCTCACCCAACTTTTTCCGTTCCCGGTAGATGTCGTAGTCAGACCCACGGGAAAAGTAAATACGTTCAAAGGAGCAGGGAGTGATCTTCTCCTTCTTCTCCTGTATCTGGTGTAACGAGATGGCACCATTGCGTTTCACCACAAACGCTTCTCCCGGCTGCAGCTCATGCACCTCTTCTTTCTTCAGATTGAACGCCGTTTGGATGACCGGTCGCTCCGAGGCTACAACAGCCACTTCATCGTCGTAGTAATAAAACGCAGACCGTATACCCCATGGATCACGGAATGCAAACGCATCACCACTGCCAATGAGCCCACAGAGGGCATAACCGCCGTCCCATATTTTGGAGGCTCTCTTTAAAAGAAAGGGGATGTCCAGCTTCTCCTCAATCTGATGGCTTAGCTGCTGCCCGCTCAGGTGGCTGTCCTGCAGATGATCGTACTGGTATTGCACTTCCCTGTCGAGATAATGACCAATCGATTCCAGCATGACAAACGTATCGGCAAATTCACGAGGGTGTTGTCCCTCAGCGACAAGCTGGTGAAACATCTCATCTACATTGGTCATGTTGAAATTGCCGGCCAGTGCCAGGCTTCTTGAAGCCCAGTTGTTTCTTCGCAACAGTGGATGGACATAAGTAAGTCCGCTCTTGCCGGTGGTGCTGTAACGCAGGTGACCTATAAAGAGCTCTGAGGCAAAAGGTACCGCACTTTTCACAAAATGAATATCCTTCAGCTGCTCTTCACTGAACTGCCGAAAGGAGGCGTGAACTTTAGAGAATATCTCTGCAATGGCACCCGATCCTTCAGCCCTCTCCCTGAAAATATACTCATTGCCGGGAGAGGCTTCCAGCTTTACTGCGCCCAATCCGGCACCTTCCTGCCCGCGATTATGTTGTTTTTCCATCAGCAGGTAGAGCTTATCCAGCCCATATTGCCATGATCCATATTTTTGATAATAGTAGTCGAGTGGTTTGAGAAGGCGGATTACTGCGATACCGCACTCATGCTTGATGATGTCAGTCATTGATAAACCTTTCTGGAATTTTGATACAAATTTACGCTTATTTGTGGAGATTCTATCAGTTTTGGGCGTATAATCTTACTAATACATGACCAACAACAAAAGTGGAGCGCTTCACCCTTGTGGATCAGGAAGTGGAGATGATTTAAAAGATTGTCCTATCTTTGTGCGATAAAGAAGGATCAAGTATGAAATGGGAACAGTTACTATCAGCCACAAGGTTCGGCATGGAGCAGTACGAGGAGGTGAAGAAGCATGAACGGACAGAGTATCAGCGTGATTATGACAGGCTTATTTTTTCATCTCCCTTCCGCCGATTGCAAAACAAGACGCAGGTATTCCCCCTCCCGGGGAGTGTGTTTGTGCATAACAGGCTGACACACAGTCTTGAGGTGGCCAGTGTGGGCCGTTCACTGGGTGAGCATATTTCGCGCCAACTACGCGAAAAACATCCCGCCTCCGAGGCGCACTTCGAAGAAATCGGGGCGATCGTCTCGGCAGCCTGTCTGGCACATGATCTCGGAAACCCGCCTTTTGGACATTCCGGAGAAAAAGCCATTTCCACATTTTTTTCAGAAGGCAAGGGAGCCTATTTGAAAAATGGGGTGGAGGAGGAGGGAGGACGGTGGGCCGATTTCACCTCATTTGAGGGAAATGCCAATGCTATACGTCTGTTGATGCATCAATTCCGGGGTAGACGCAAGGGTGGTTTTGCGATGACCTACTCCACGCTTGCCTCAGTGGTGAAGTATCCCTATGCTTCCGAATTGAGTGGTGGAAAGAACAAATTCGGTTTTTTCGCCTCCGAGGAGAACGATTACCAACGGATTGCCTCTACACTGGGTATCACGCAACTCAACGAACACCCCTTGCAGTTTGTACGTTATCCGTTGGTTTATCTGGTGGAAGCTGCCGATGATATCTGTTATCAGGTGATGGATATTGAGGATGCACATAAACTACATGTGATCACCTCCGAAAAGGCGATGGAGCTGCTGCTGGGTTTTTTCGACAGTGAACAACGCCAACGACGTGAGAGGACACTCTCGCTGGTGCAGGATGTGAATGAACAGATCGCCTACCTGCGTGCCGGAGTGATCGGACTGTTGGTGGAAGAGTGTGCCGATACATTTATTGCGAACGAGGAGAGGATTCTTTCGGGTCTGTTTGCCGGTTCACTGATAAAGCATGTTTCCCCTGAAGTGGCAACAGCTTACAGTGCCTGTGCGGCGTATGCTTTTCAACATATCTACCGCTCAAAGGATGTGCTGGATATCGAATTGGCAGGCTATCGTATTATTGGCTTTCTGCTCGATGTGTTCACCGATGCCATCCGGAAGCCGGATCATGCATACTCGAAATTATTATTGGACAGAATACCCGAGCAGTATGAGACCGATGCATCCACCATGTACGGGAAAATACAGTCCATCATCGATTATGTTTCGGGAATGACCGATGTCTATGCACTCGATTTATATCGAAAAATCACCGGAATGGGGTTGCCTGTAGTTTGATTTTGCTTACAAATTGATTAAAACAGCTATTTTTTGTTTTTTTATTGAAATAATTTGGTGGGTTTTAATTTCTTTTTTATATTTGTCTCGTGGTTTTTTCATAATAGTATTAGATTTAAGGTTAACATGTTTGGCAGAATGTCGAGAGACATTCTGCCAATTTCGTGTATGCCCGTTATTGATACCTTTGAGAAGCATTCATCTGGAGATGGAGCGTAGACTACAAGCTGCCCCTTTCCCGTATATCTTAAAAATAACCGGGGATATGCTTATAATGGTGAAACTTTTTTTATTTTTGTATCACAATTCTTTACATATGCGAAAAGCGTGCTTTATTCTCACTCTTTTATTCATTTCATTGCTTCATATACAGTGTAGCTCGGGTAAAAAGGAGTTGCATCGTAAACTTAAGGAGATGGCGGTCGAACTGAATGCCTCTTCTCCGGTGATGCTCGACCAGTATACACGTTTTGAGGAAGCCTCTGTCACTGCTGAGAATGTTTTCCGGTATCATTATACCGTGATGAACTGCACCAATCCCGATTCACTGCTTGAGGTCAGGTCGCAGGCTCTTTTGAAAAATATCAAAACAATGTTCTCCACCAATAACGATCTGCGCATATTTACAGAAAACGATGTGGTGATTGAATATATCTACACGGACGAACATCACACTAATATCCGTACCCTGAGAATCAACCCGGAAGACTATCAATAATATCAAAAACTATGAATCGCTATTTCTACATCGATGCCGAAGGTAAACAGCAAGGGACATTTGCTCCCGACGAACTGAGACAGGTGAACGTGAAGCGTGAAACGCTTGTATGGACACAAGGTATGGAACAATGGAAGCGTGCTGAGGAGGTGAGTGAGTTAAGCTTTCTTTTTGCAGCTCCTGCAGCTGGTCAGGAAGCAGCACATGCAGCACCATCGTATCCGGCACACCATGAACAGCCTGCTGCACCCTACGGGACGCAGAATTATCAACCAATGCCGAAGACATGGCTTGTGGAATCTATCCTGGTGACCATCCTGCCATTCATTCTTTGCAGCAGTTTCCTTAGTCTGTTGGGGATTATTGGAATTGTTTATGCGGCCCAGGTGGAGTCATTCTTTAACAGGGGTGACTTTGTTGCCTCGGCCGAAGCATCCCGTTCAGCTGGCAAATGGACCAAGATTGCATTGTGGATTGCCATTGGCTGGTTGTTGCTGATGGTGGTTGCAGCCATTCTTTTCTTTGTCTTTGTAGGTTCTGTGGCAGGCCTGGGAGAGTTGTTGAATACATAAATAAAAGTAATATGGAAGATCACACAGAGCAGTACCCGGAGGATCAGCCTTCAATGCCGCCTCCGATACCGCTACATCACGAACCCCCGTATCAGAAGCCACCATCAGTGCTGCCTCCGCGACAGGACCCCCCGGAAGATATTCCTCCGCTGAAGCCCAACAACTGGCTCTGGCAGTCAATTGTTGTGACGATACTCTGTTGTCTCCCACTGGGGATTGTGGGGATTGTGTATGCTGCAAAGGTCGATTCACTCTATTATAACGCTCAGTACGATGCATCGGAGAGAGCAGCAGGAATAGCAAAAATGTGGAGTGTGATTGCTTTTACAGTTGGCATTCTATACGTGCTACTATGGATCATCCTGTTCTCAACCGGTAATATGCCGGCAAATATAGAGCACATTATTGAAGAGAGTGCAAGTGGGTATAACTTCTGAGATCCCTTGCATCGATTGTGAACAGAGCCATTAAAATAGGTGTAACCGCTGCCATAAGCATGATGCTTGTGGCGGCGTTATATCTGTTTTTTATTTTCGATCCTGAGACGCATCCCTTCTTTCCTCAATGTCCCTTTTTACTGGCTACCGGCTTGGAATGTCCCGGTTGCGGTTCGCAAAGAGCCCTTCATCAGCTGCTCCATCTGAACATCAGGGGAGCCTTGAAGCAGAACGGTTTCATGGTGGTGGCACTTCCCTACATCTTTATGGGAATTTATCTCCAATATCTTGGAGGGAAACGTCGCTTTCCCCGCTTGGAGAAGTTCTTCTTCGGGAGATGGTCGGCGCTGGTGGTGTTGTTGCTGGTTATTGCATTCTGGATAGGAAGGAACATGATCTAGCGTTGTATCGCCTCGTCGTGCAACTTCTCCCTTAGAAATCTACCGGTATATGATTCGCTGCATGAAGCCACCTGCTCCGGTGTGCCTGTGCAAACAACATGACCGCCCTCAGTTCCTCCTTCAGGTCCTATGTCGATAATATGATCGGCACTTTTGATCACTTCCATGTTGTGCTCGATAATGATCACGGTATGTCCGCGACCGATAAGTGCGTTAAACGCTTTAAGCAGCGTTTTGATATCATGAAAGTGCAATCCTGTGGTTGGTTCATCGAAAATGAAAATGGTGGGTTGTGATTTCTCCTCACCCAGGTAAAAAGCCAGCTTCACACGTTGATTCTCGCCACCCGAGAGCGTGGAGGAGGATTGTCCCAGCTTGAGATATCCCAAGCCCACGTCCTGCAACGGCTGCATTTTCTTCGTGATTTTTTTCTCTGTAGTCCCTTTCTGATCACCGAAAAACTCGATAGCCTGGTTGACCGTCATCTCCAGCACATCGTAGATCGTTTGCCCCTTGTAATCAATCTCCAGCACCTCGGGTGAGAAACGTTTGCCGTGACACGATTCACATTCCAGCTTTATATCGGCCATAAACTGCATCTCCACGGTGATGGTGCCTTCACCTTTGCACTCCTCACAACGTCCTCCTTCCACATTAAACGAGAAATAGGCCGGCGAGAAATCCATCTGTTTGGCCAGTGGTTGCGCCGCGAAGAGCTTGCGGATCTCATCAAAAGCCTTGAGGTAGGTCACCGGATTGGAGCGGGATGATTTACCGATAGCGTTCTGGTCCACATACTCCACCCCTTTCATCAGTTTGATATCGCCCGTGATGGTGTTGAAATCGGCATGCGCGAGTGCCGAGCCCTTGTAATGGTGTTGGAGTGCATTGTAAAAGACATCGTTTACCAGCGATGATTTACCCGATCCACTCACACCCGTGACCACGGTCATCACATGCAAGGGAAACTTTACGTCGATGTTCTTCAGGTTGTTTTGCCTTGCTCCCTTGACCTCAATGTAGTTGTTCCATTTGCGCCGTCTATCCGGTATCTCTATCTGCTCCTCTCCGGTGAGATAACGCACCGTATAACTGTCACTCTTTTTCTCCAGTTCCGCCACATTGCCCTGATACATCACCTCACCACCCAGGCGCCCCGCGTGAGGACCTATATCGATAATGTAATCCGCAGCACGTATGATCTCTTCATCATGCTCCACCACCACCACCGTATTGCCCAAACCCTTCAATTCCTGCAGCACCTGAATAAGCAGATGGGTGTCACGTGCGTGGAGTCCGATACTCGGTTCATCCAGTATATAGAGAGAACCCACCAGGCTACTCCCCAGGGAGGAGACCAGGTTGATGCGCTGGCTCTCCCCACCCGACAAGGTGTTGGAGAGACGGTTGAGGGTGAGGTAGCCCAAACCCACATCCAAAAGAAACTGCAAGCGGTTGTTGATCTCGGTGAGCAGTCGTTCGGCTATGGCGGCATCACTCTTCTCGAGGTCCAACTGATTGAAGAAAGCTTTCAACTCCGTCACAGGCATCAGTACCAGATCGGAGACCGATTTACCTCCGATTTTCACGTAGAGCGCCTCAGGCTTCAGCCGTGCACCCTTGCAGAGGGGACATACTGTCTTGCCACGATAACGTGCCAGCATCACACGGTACTGAATCTTGTAGAGATTCTTTTCGAGCATCCCGAAAAAATCATTGATGCCATAGATCTCCAACTCATGTCGTCCGTTCCAGAGGGTCTCTTTCTCCGCATCGGTCAGGTCAAAATAGGCGCGATGAATCGGGAAATCGGCCTTGTAGGCATTCTGCACGAACTCCCGCCGCCACTCGCTCATCTTCTCGCCTCTCCAGCACTGTACACACTCCTCCTGCAGGGAGAGACTCTTGTCGGGAATCACCAGACTCTCATCGATACCCATGATCTTGCCGAAACCTTCACATTTCGGACAGGCCCCGACAGGGCTGTTGAAATTAAACATCATCTCCGAGGGCTCCTCAAAAGTGAGGCCATCAGCCTCAAAACGATTGGAAAAGAGAAAGCTCTCCATTCCCTGTTCACCCCATATACGGATCATACATTCACCGTTACCTTCCAGAAAGGCTGTCTCCACTGAATCGGTCAACCGGTTGATACTTGCCTTGTCGGAAGAGCAGGAGAGACGGTCGATCACCAGCAGCACCTCTTCTGCGGGAGGAAGCTTCTTTTGTTCGAGCAGTTCGTCAATGCGGTAGAATTGTTCCCCCACATCCACACGGGTGAACCCTTCTTTCATCAGTATCTCCAGTTGCTCCCGCAGGTTGCGGTTGTTCCGTAACTGCAGGGAAGAGAGCACTGCCAGTCGTGTCCCGGGGCGATACTCCTGCATTTTCTCCACCACATCATTGACATAATGACGTTTTACCTCTATCCCGGTGAGGGGTGAGATCGTTTTACCTATGCGCGCGTAGAGCAGACGCAGGTATTCGTATATTTCGGTGGAGGTACCTACCGTTGAGCGGGGATTTCGGGAGGTTGTTTTTTGTTCAATGGCAATGGCAGGCGGTATACCCTTGATGTAATCACATTCCGGTTTGTTCATTCGTCCCAGAAACTGACGTGCATAGGAGGAGAGGCTCTCCACATACCGTCGTTGTCCTTCGGCATATAATGTGTCGAAGGCCAGTGAAGACTTTCCTGATCCCGAGAGACCCGTTATCACCGTGAAGGTATTGCGGGGGATGGTCACATCAATATTCTTGAGATTATTGACGCGTGCACCCTTGATTTCTATCTGTTCTTGATGGTCCATAGCGTGAATATATAACCCGCAAAGATAATCACTTTCGAGACTCCAAAAAGATGAGTGTGTCGAATAAATCAAATTATTTTTTTAATTTTGTAGATGAGCGAGGTTATTGTCTGATCGTAACCTCTAAATTCACTTTAACAAAGTAATTGTGATGGCAGATTTTCTTACTGAATTGCACCATGAGTTTACGCTACCGTTCACAAATCCGGTATTGATATTCACCATTCTTTTACTGATTGTGCTTCTGGCGCCCATACTACTTAAACGTTTCAATGTACCCAGCATTATCGGGTTGATTGTGGCAGGTGTGATTATTGGCCCTTACGGGCTTAACTTTATTGATCATAACCAGGGTGGTGTGGAGATATTCTCCACCATAGGACTGTTATATATCATGTTCATTGTGGGGCTGGAGCTCGATCTGGGGGAGTTTAAACAGAACCGGAACAAAAGCCTCCTATTTGGCTTTTACACCTTTCTCATACCGTTGCTCATCGGTTATCCTGTCTGTTTTTATCTGTTAGGTTACGATGCCAATGCCAGCTTTCTTACAGCCAGCATGTTCTCTACACATACGCTGGTTGCTTATCCCATTGTCAGCCGTATGGGTGTTGCAAGAAACCAGGCGGTAGCCATCACCGTGGGGGGGACCATCCTCACTGATACGGCTGTGCTTATTATATTGGCATTGATCCTCTCGGGCAGTGACGGGGGGCTTGATCTGAGTTTTCTGTTGAGGCTGCTTATTTCACTTGTTCTCTTCTCCCTGATCATTTTCCTCATTGTTCCGCGCATTGCCAAGTGGTTCTTCCAAAAGGCCGAATCGGAAAAATATTCAAATTTTATTTTTGTGCTGTTCATCGTCTTCTCAGCCGGGTTTCTGGTAGAACTGGGAGGTATTGAACCCATTATCGGTGCTTTTGCCGCAGGACTTGCACTCAACAAACTTATCCCGCATTCCTCTGCCCTGATGAACCGTATTGAGTTTTTCGGCAATGCGCTTTTCATTCCCATCTTTCTGATTTCCGTGGGTATGCTTGTGGATGTCTCGGTGGTGTTCGATGGTCCCCGTACCATCATTGTGGCATTGATACTTACCATCGTAGCCTTAATAGGAAAATGGCTGGCTGCCCTGGCCACACAAAAAACATTCCGTTACACCGCCACGCAGAGAACACTCATCTTCGGATTGAGCAGCTCTCATGCTGCCGCCACCCTGGCAATCATCATTGTAGGGTACCGGGCAGGCATTCTGGATGAGTATATTTTGAATGGTACCATTATCCTTATTCTACTGACCTGCATTGTGGCATCCATCTTTACACAACGATCGGCAAAGAAGATAGCGCTGAGTGAAGAGAATGCGCCATTGACACCCGCGGCCATGGGTGAGTTTGCGCAGGAGAAGATACTGGTGCCCATTGCCAATCCCTCACATATAGGGTACCATGTGCAGCTGGCCCTGCTATTGAAAGATAAAAAATCGGTGAACCCTATCTCCCTTCTTGGTGTGGTTCCCAACAATCAGGAGGCTGAAAAAAATATCGTCAGCTTCCGAAAGAAGCTGGAAGAGTTTGTCGCCACGGCCAAAGCGGCCGAGGTGAATGTGGATATCATCACCACCATTGATCATAATCCGGCCGATGGCATCGTGAGAACGGCACGTGAGACCATGGCGGATATCGTTATTCTGGGATGGCCTGGCAAGGCCGGCCTTTGGGACAAGCTGCTGGGAGAAAAGATCGACCTGATCATAAAAAACATGGATAAGAATCTATTCATATGTCATGTAGATCAGAAGCTGATCACACACAAGCGTATTGTACTTATCTCTCCCCCGTCGGTGGAGAAGGAAGATGGATTCAGCATGTGGGTAGACAAAGTTTCCACCCTCTCCTCGGAGCTCTCCGTGCCCGTGCTCCATCTGGGCCATCCTGATACACAGAAGATCATTGCAGGACAAAAGAAATCAGGAACCTTCACGTTCCAGCCTTTCGTCGACTGGGAAAACCCGTTATCCTGCGGCGACCAGATCAGGAAGGATGATCTTATCATCATGATCTCAGCCCACGTGGGTTATGTCTCTCACCTTCAGGTGATGGAGAGTATGCCTACCCGTATGGAGAATAGGTTTCCCGATCATAGCCGCATTGTTGTCTATCCCAAGAAACATCTTGCCGACCAGCTGCTGGAGAACGATGATTTTATTTTTATTCCCTGATATATATTTCCATACGCATTTTTTATGAAAAAAACATCTTTTCTGCTGTTTTCACTGCTGCTGTTACTCCTTTTCACTGCCTGTGGAACAGCCAAGAATGTCATTACCCCCCATAACGATCCCTCCCCGAAACGCGAGTTCAGAGGTGCCTGGATTCAGACGGTGGGTCAGTCACGCTACCGGCAGATGAACAGTGCCGTGATGAGGCACTATCTCGCCGATATGGTGCGTAAGCTTGATGAGGCGGGTATCAATGCTGTCATCTTTCAAATCCGTCCCGAAGCAGATGCCTTTTACCGTTCTGAGCTGGAGCCCTGGAGCAGGTTCCTGACAGGTGAACAGGGTAAAGCCCCCGATGATGCGTCGTTCGACCCTTTGGCATTTATCATTGCAGAGTGTCATCAACGGGGTATGGAGCTGCATGCATGGATGAATCCCTACAGGGTGAAAACAACGATCAGCAATACACTTGCACCAGGACATCTCTACCATCGCCATCCCGAGCGTTTTGTACAGTATGGCAACCAACTCTTTTTTGATCCCGGCCTTCCCGAGAACAGAAGCTTCATCTGTGATGTGGTACGTGATATCGTCTCCCGCTACGATGTGGATGCCATTCATATGGATGATTATTTTTACCCCTATCCCATTGCCGGCACACCGTTTTCCGATGATAAAAGTTTTCAGCTATATGCCGCATCTCAGGGATTCTCTCCGTCACAGCGGGGTGACTGGCGGCGCAACAACGTAAATCTGCTTATTCAGCAGATAAAACTGACACTTGCAGGCACGAAACCATGGGTACGCTTCGGTATCAGTCCCTTCGGTATCTACAGGAACAAACGAAGCGACCCCAATGGAAGTGACACCAACGGTCTTCAGAATTACGATGATCTGTACGCCGACATACGGTTGTGGGTGAAAAAAGGATGGATCGATTACAACCTGCCCCAACTTTATTGGGAGAGAGGGCATGCCGCTGCCGATTATACGACGCTGTTGCAATGGTGGAATGACAACAATTTCCGGCAACATCTCTACATAGGTCAGGATCTGAAGCGCAGCATCGATAAAAACGAGCTCCATACCAAGATAGGTATGACACGTGAGATGGAGTTCGTGCATGGCAACTGTTACTGGTACGGTTATCAGATACTCGATAATTACGCAGGTGTGGCAGATATGCTAAAAAATGAGATTCACTCCTCGAAGGCATTAATCCCTGCCTACACGCACATGCACGAGGGACAGCCCGCCGCAGTGAAGAAGCTGACGCAGGTGTTCACGGAGGATATGCACTTTCTGACATGGGACCATCTGAAAGTGCCGATGAAACCTGAAAAAGCCAGGAAATTTGTGGTATATCGTTTTCACCACCAACAGAAACCAGACATTCACAGTGCCGAATCTATTGTTACGGTTACACCCGATAACTTTTTTGTGCTCCCCTACGAGGGAGGGGAAAACCGCTACACATACGTGGTCACGGCACTGGATGCATTTGGAAATGAATCGAAAGTGAAGAAGATAAAGGTAAGACTGTAACCATTAAAATGACTATCTTTGTACCCTTATAATAGATAGAAAAAGATGATTGAAACCCAACAATTTCCGCTTATTGCCAAGACCATGGCGGAATTAGAAGATGTGCTGGCTGAAGAGTTGATAGCCCTGGGTGCCAACAATGTGGAGATCGGTACGAGGATGGTCTCATTTACCGGCGACAAGGCACTGATGTACAAGGCCAACCTGCATTGTCGCACGGCATTGCGGATTTTAAAACCGATATATAATTTCAAGGCAGAGAATGCCGATGAGGTGTATGAAGCGCTGAAACAACTCGATTGGGAAGAATATCTGACACTGGATACGACTTTTTCTATTGATGCAGTTGTATACTCACACATCTTTCATCATTCCAAGTTTGTGGCTTACAGGGTGAAAGATGCCCTTGCCGATTGGTTTACCGAGAAGTATGATAAACGACCCTCGGTGAGCGTGACCAATCCCGATATTGTCTTCAATATCCATGTGGCCCACAACAAATGTACACTTTCGCTCGACAGCTCCGGTGAATCGTTGCACAAACGGGGTTATCGTGTGGCGCAAACAGAGGCACCGCTGAGTGAGGTGCTTGCGGCAGGCATGATTCTTAAATCGGGATGGCGGGGTGAGAGCACCTTTATTGATCCCATGTGTGGGTCCGGCACGCTGTTGATCGAGGCGGCCATGATAGCACTGGGAATTCCTCCGGGCATACACCGTCCCAACTATGCGTTTGAAAAATGGAACGACTTCGATGAGGAGCTATTCAGTTCGATATACAATGATGATTCCGGTGCACGTGAGTTCACCCATCGTATCATTGGCTCCGATATATCTCCAATGGCTATCGCCATCACGGAGAAGAACGTCAGAAGCGCCGGGTTGAAAAAATATATCGACCTGAGCGTGTTGCCACTGCAGCAATACACCGAAGCCCCAGAGGGGGGAGGTGTGCTGATTACCAACCCTCCCTATGGTGAGCGCATCAAGGTGGAAGAGCTAGAAGCGCTCTATGCAATGATCGGTGAACGACTCAAGCATGTCTTCCTGGGATTCAATGCTTATGTGCTGAGCTATCGGAAGGAGTCGTTCGATGCCATC
>Ga0265294_10007053_pt1 | contig 13398 bp, 7 predicted proteins | sample MunlanPumphouse3_FD_192504 | JGI IMG/M metagenome (GOLD analysis project Ga0265294, IMG submission 192504) | Groundwater microbial communities from a municipal landfill in Southern Ontario, Canada - Pumphouse #3 | ecosystem: Environmental > Aquatic > Deep subsurface > Groundwater | place... | reverse complement strand
GACCGAACTGTCTCACGACGTTCTGAACCCAGCTCGCGTACCACTTTAATCGGCGAACAGCCGAACCCTTGGGACCTACTTCAGCCCCAGGATGTGATGAGCCGACATCGAGGTGCCAAACCTCCCCGTCGATGTGAACTCTTGGGGGAGATCAGCCTGTTATCCCCAGGGTAACTTTTATCCGTTGAGCGACGGCAATTCCACTTTCTACCGCCGGATCACTAAGCCCTACTTTCGTACCTGCTCGACTTGTGGGTCTCGCAGTCAGGCTACCTTATGCCTTTGCACTCGATGCACGGTTTCCAACCGTGCTGAGGTAACCTTTGGACGCCTCCGTTACTTTTTTGGAGGCGACCGCCCCAGTCAAACTGTCCGACTGCCATTGTCCCATTACCGGATTACGGTAACTGGTTAGAACTCCAATACTGTCAGAGTGGTATCCCAACATTGGCTCCTGCACACCTGACGGCATGCATTCATAGCCTCCCACCTATCCTGTACAAACAATATCGAAACCCAGTAGCAATCTACAGTGAAGCTCCATGGGGTCTTTCCGTCTAGTCGCGGGTAACTTGCATCTTCACAAGTACTACAATTTCACCGGGTATGTTGTCGAGACAGTGCCCAAGTCATTACGCCATTCGTGCGGGTCAGAACTTACCTGACAAGGAATTTCGCTACCTTAGGACCGTTATAGTTACGGCCGCCGTTTACTGGGGCTTAAGTTCACTGCTTCACTTGCGTTGACAGATCCCCGTGACCTTCCAGCACCGGGCAGGCGTCAGCCCCCATACTTCATCTTTCGATTTAGCGGAGACCTGTGTTTTTGCTAAACAGTTGCTTGGGCCTCTTCACTGCGGCCTGCTTGCGCAGGCACCCCTTCTTGCGAACTTACGGGGTTAATTTGCCGAGTTCCTTAACAACACTTCTCCCGCTCGTCTTAGGATTCTCTCCTCACCTACCTGTGTCGGTTTGCGGTACGGGCACCTCTTATCTGGATAGTGGCTTTTCTCGCCAGTGTGGAATCAACTGCTTTGGTACTTGTTTTCCCTACGCATCACGCTGCCAAACCACCCTGCGTATTTTACTGCAGAGCTGTATCCTTCGCTTGCACGGACTCTTCCTGCTGTCCGCTCAGTTTATCCTCCTGTGTCCCCACTTCTCTCATAACGATAATTGGTGGTACAGAAATTTCAATCTGTTATCCATCGGCTACGCCTTCCGGCCTCGCCTTAGGTCCCGACTAACCCTGGGTGGACGACCCTTCCCCAGGAAACCTTAGGTTTTCGACGGCAAAGATTCTCACTTCGCTCTCGTTACTTATTCCGACATTCTCACTACTGATGGATCCACACGTCCTCACGATCGTGCTTCTTCTCCTTACAGTAAGCTCCCCTACCAACCCATTAATGAGTTCCGCAGCTTCGGTACATGGTTTAGCCCCGTTGATCTTCGGCGCAGACTCACTCGACTAGTGAGCTGTTACGCACTCTTTAAATGAGTGGCTGCTTCTAAGCCAACATCCTAGCTGTCTTAGCAAATCCACATCCTTTTCCACTTAACCATGATTTTGGGACCTTAGCTGACGATCTGGGCTGTTTCCCTTTCGACAATGGCACTTATCTGTCACTGTCTGACTCCTGTACATCATCTGTTCGGCATTCGGAGTTTGATAAGGTTCGGTAACCCGGTTAAGGCCCCTAGCCCATTCAGTGCTCTACCTCCGACAGATTAATACAAGGCTAGCCCTAAAGCTATTTCGGGGAGAACCAGCTATCTCCGGGTTCGATTGGAATTTCTCCGCTATCCACAAGTCATCCCAGATTTTTTCAACAATCACGGGTTCGGTCCTCCATGACGTTTTACCGTCACTTCAACCTGCTCATGGATAGGTCACCCGGTTTCGGGTCTATAACATATGACTTACCGCCCTATTAAGACTCGGTTTCCCTTCGGCTCCGTACCTTCTTAGTACTTAACCTTGCCATATGCCATAACTCGTCGGACCGTTCTACAAAAAGTACGCTGTCGGGCTTAAACGCCCTTCAACTGCTTGTAAACACAGGGTTTCAGGTTCTCTTTCACTCCCCGCCAGGGGTTCTTTTCACCTTTCCTTCACAGTACTGCTCCACTATCGGTCACCGAGGAGTATTTAGGCTTGGAGGGTGGTCCCCCCGACTTCCCACCGGATTTCTCGTGTCCTGTGGTACTCTGGATACTGCCTGCCTTTCAGATATTTCGTGTACGGGACTATTACCCCCTGTGGTCGCGGCTTTCCATCCGCTCATTCCACTATATCCGTCCATGCATTACGCAGTCCGTAACCCCTGAAAACTCGCGTTCCCAGGTTTGGCCTGTTCCGCTTTCGCTCGCCACTACTTACGGAATCTCTCCTTTGATTTCTTCTCCTGAGGGTACTTAGATGTTTCAGTTCCCCTCGTCTCCCTGACGTACACTATGTGTTCATGCACGCCTGACCGGGCATTCGCCCCGGTCGGGTTTCCCCATTCGGACATCCGCGGATCGTTGGCTATTTGCGCCTCCCCGTGGCTTTTCGCAGCTTATCGCGTCCTTCGTCGGCTCTCGGTGCCAAGGCATTCACCCTGTGCTCTTAGTAACTTGACCTCGGAACTTTACGTTCCGTATTATGGTTCTCTTTTCTTTCTCGTCTAATCACCAGACACTGGTAAGATATTTTCTTTCTTGTCCTAAGACTCGCTTTCGTCTGTTTTAACACGCCTTCTTCATTTCTTTGAAATTTGTGTACTTCCGATTGCAAGACTTTTTTCTCTTCTTGTCCTCTTTATCTTATCCTGTCTTGTTTTCTTTAGTCTTTCTTTTCTATGCAGTTTTCAAGGTGCGGTGCCGCTTTTAAAGCGACTGCGCTCGGTAAGAGCTGGTGGAGACAACGAGATTCGAACTCGTGACCTCCTGCTTGCAAGGCAGGCGCTCTCCCAACTGAGCTATGCCCCCGTTTCCATCAAGGCTCGGGCCCCGAAGATTGAACAGTGAAAATGAATGAGACGAGTACTTGTTGTTTTATCCCGTAAGCTGAAAAGCTTGCGCTTCTCATCTACGGTCCGACCTAGAAGTACACCGGATCTTTATTTATCCGGTATGTTCTCCTTAGAAAGGAGGTGATCCAGCCGCACCTTCCGATACGGCTACCTTGTTACGACTTCACCCCAATCATCGGCCCCACCTTCGGCGACGTCCTCCTTACGGTCAGACTATCGACTTCGGGTGTTGCAGACTCTCATGGTGTGACGGGCGGTGTGTACAAGGCCCGGGAACGTATTCACGGCAGTATGCTGACCTGCCATTACTAGCAATTCCGACTTCATGCAGGCGAGTTGCAGCCTGCAATCCGAACTGGGACAACATTTTGAGATTCGCTTGGCCTCGCGGACTTGCTGCTCTTTGTTGTTGCCATTGTAGTACGTGTGTAGCCCAGGACATAAGGGGCATGATGATTTGACGTCGTCCCCACCTTCCTCCGTGTTATCCACGGCAGTCTCGCCAGAGTCCCCAACTTAATGATGGTAACTGGCAATAGGGGTTGCGCTCGTTGCGGGACTTAACCCAACATCTCACGACACGAGCTGACGACAACCATGCACCACCTGTCTCTCTGCCCCGAAGGGAAACGTTATCTCTAACGTCGTCAGAGGATGTCAAATCCTGGTAAGGTTCTTCGCGTTGCGTCGAATTAAACCACATACTCCACTGCTTGTGCGGGCCCCCGTCAATTCCTTTGAGTTTCAGCCTTGCGGCCGTACTCCCCAGGTGGGATACTTATTGTGTTAACTCCGGCACAGGGGGGGTCGATACCCCCTACACCTAGTATCCATCGTTTACGGCGTGGACTACCAGGGTATCTAATCCTGTTTGCTCCCCACGCTTTCGCGCCTCAGCGTCAGTTACTGTCCAGATAGTCGCCTTCGCCACCGGTGTTCCTCCTAATATCTACGCATTTTACCGCTACACTAGGAATTCCACTATCCTCTCCAGTACTCAAGTCCCACAGTTTCAGATGCAGCGCCCGGGTTAAGCCCGGGAATTTCACATCTGACTTATGAGACCGCCTACACGCCCTTTACACCCAGTAAATCCGGATAACGCTTGCCACCTACGTATTACCGCGGCTGCTGGCACGTAGTTAGCCGTGGCTTGTTTTTCAGGTACCGTCATTTGTTTCTTCCCTGATCAAAGAAGTTTACAACCCGAAGGCCTTCTTCCTTCACGCGGCGTTGCTGGGTCAGGGTTTCCCCCATTGCCCAATATTCCCCACTGCTGCCTCCCGTAGGAGTCTGGACCGTCTCTCAGTTCCAATGTGGCCGTTCGACCTCTCAGTCCGGCTACCGATCGCAGTCTTGGTAGGCCATTACCCCACCAACTAACTAATCGGGCGCGAGGCCATCTTACACCGGATTTCTCCTTTGACCGCTCTATGATGCCATAGTGCGGTGTTATGCGGTATTAGCACCGTTTTCACGGTGTTATTCCCCTGTGTAAGGCAGGTTCCTCACGTGTTACTCACCCGTCCGCCGCTAGGATGCTTTCTCATATATCTCTACATGTTCCGGCTTCCCCGCTCGACTTGCATGTGTTAGGCACGCCGCCAGCGTTCATCCTGAGCCAGGATCAAACTCTCAAATATTTTGTATTCAAGAGCCTTTTGGCTCGTTAAATCTTAATTTACTCTTTTTTTTGACTCAAATTTAATTGAATCGTTGGCTCGTCTTGTTCTTGCTCTCACTGTTCAATTTTCAAGGTCCGTGCCTCGGTTTTCGCGAGGCGCTTTAATAAGATATCATCATGCCTAAGAGTTGTCAAACACTTTTTCGAATAATTTCACACGTTTCAACAACTTACCCGGGTGTATCCTGATCAGACATCTTCCGGTCTTACATCATAGAATGCAAGAACGGGCAAATGTGTAGTACTGTCTTTAAACGGTTGACCCGTAAAATCCTTACCCGGAACATGGTGGACCCTCAAGTCAGGTCCGGGAGTGCGATCAGTTTTCAATATGATCTTATTTCCGCGTGTATGATAATCGATCACAGACAGCATCCCTGATGAATCTTCTGCTTTAAACAGGATCCTATCAGGCGGAGTATCATAATCGAATATCCTGTCAGAAACATTTACAAACTCTAATTCGATCTCATTTTCGGAGTACAGTCTTACCCCTGATACATCCGGCGCATCACATAGCACATCCATGCCATATATATACCGTAATGCCGTCGCAGCAAGTCTTTCACCGATCTGTATGTTGCTTGCGGAACTTATATGTATAGGGTCTGAAAGTGACGCGTCAATGGTGGGGATAACATATACTCCCGGTATGCTCCGGGCAGCTATCCTCTGAGCATTTCTTACCCTTCCCCATGACCTGTCCCAATCATCATTTGTTTCTCTTGTAATATGCCTGTTCAACTGACATGTCAGAAACGGCAATCCGGGATCATTGAGATCCTTTCTCAAACGGGAGGTAAAACCTGTAAATCTGTCAAGATATGTGACCGAACCTTCAGGTGAGGCATCAGAGCATCCCTGATACCAGAGTATGCCTCTGACTTTATCTGTGCAAGACAAGACTGTCTCAAGCATCGTTCTGTACAAATGACCATTTTCGGTTATATCCCATTCCGCCAGACTGCTTCCGCCTTTGGATGTCTGTATAAGACCTACAGGTATTCCGGCAGTTCTGTTTATCTGCCTCGCAAAACTAAGATAAGGAGATACTCCGGGGTTAGCATTTTCCATCGTATTTAAATGGAGCGTCCCGGTCGATTCATTCAACGGATTGGACGCCATGTCCCATCTGCCTGAATTCTTAAGGATATGTACACCGGGAATGGCCGGATCATATACCGGGTCTTTCCCATAACCTGATGAATTGCTCTGACCGGTTATAACATAAAGGTCTCCTACTCCGATGTGATGGATCATATCGCCTCGGTAAGCCCATTCTCTGCTGGAATTCTTATTATGATCAAGACAAGTTTCTACCCTGTATAATCCCCCTGAAGGAACTCCGGAAATCTTAGCTTCCCAAGTATCCTGACCTGTCATGCAAGCAGCTTTCCAAGGTATCACGATCATACCGGAATCTTCGTATACTACACGTACATAAACTTGAAACAAGAGAGAAGGGTCAGTCAGATCCATCTGATCTGCAGAAGCAGGTATGTTTTCGAAAGGATACCATCTTCCTTTGATCTTTAAGGTCCCTTCTCCCCCGTCCTGTTGTATTATCTGCCAATCAGAAAGTCCTTTATCTATCAGAACTCCATGTTTCATACACCAGCTTCTCCTTCGGGTGCAGATATCTCATCTTCCTCATCATGATCGATAACAGCTATATCGACGACTTTCCCATCTCTGGATCTCATCAGCGTGACTCCTTGAGTAGCCCTTGAGAGGACCGGGATCTCCTTTGCTGCAATCCGGATTATGACACCTGTATCATTTATTAGAACGATATCATTGTTGTCATCGACCAGAGCGATCCCTGAAAGCAAACCGGTCTTCTCCGTTGTTCTATAAGTCAGTATTCCTTTGCCGCCTCTTGCCTGAACACGATATTCATCCATCTCAGTACGCTTACCAAAGCCATGATCAGATATTACCAGCAAAGTTTTATCATTATCTATGGGCACCATGCCGATAACCGAATCATCCTCTTCCAGACTGATACCTCTGACACCTTGAGTATTCCTTCCTGTTCCACGTACATCATTTTCGTTGAAACGTATAGACTTACCCTGACGAGTAACAAGAGTGATGTCATCATTGCCCTCAGTCAGGCGGACACCTATGAGTTCATCCTCATCACGCAGATTGATGGCAATAAGTCCGCTCTTATTGATGTTTCCGTATTCACTTAGTTTAGTCTTCTTCACGACACCTTCTGCAGTACCCATGATCAGGTAGCCTTCATCCTCGAAATTCCTGACAGGTATTATCGTTCGTATCTTTTCACCACCGTCCAGATGCAAAAGGTTCACAATAGCCATGCCCTTGGCTGTTCTTCCGACCTCAGGTATCTGATATCCTTTCATCTTGTAAACTTTTCCTCTGTTGGTAAAGAAAAGAATAAATGCATGCGTAGATGTCACGAGTATAGTTTCGACAAAATCCTCTTCTCTGGTCTGCATACCGGTGATCCCGCGACCGCCCCTGTGCTGCATCTTGTAAGTATCTACCGGAAGGCGTTTAACGTAACCGAAATGTGTAAGAGTAACAACAACTTCCTCTTCCTGGATAAGAGATTCATCTGTTATTTCATCATCCTCATCTATTTCGATCATTGTTCTTCTTGGCTGAGCATACTTATTCTTAAGAACAAGTATTTCGTCCTTGATAACAGAAAGCAGCAGCGACTCATCTTTCAATATATTATTGAAATACTCTATTTTCTCAACAAGATCATTGTATTCATTTTCAAGTTTCTCTCTTTCAAGTCCGGTCAGACGGCCAAGTCTCATATCAACTATATGCTGAGCCTGTTTCTCACTGAACCCGAAACGCTCCGTCAGTCCTGCTTTAGCCTGATCCTCGTTCATAGAAGAACGGATTATCCGTATGACTTCATCGATGTTGTCTATCGCTATCTTAAGACCTTCAACTATATGCTTGCGGGCAAGAGCCTTTTCGAGATCGAAATTCGTCCTTCTCCGTATAACATCTTTCTGATGCTCAAGGTAATATTTCAAGGCATCCATCAAAGTGAAGAGCTTAGGGGAAAAGCGGCCGAGCTCATCAGGAACAAGTGCAAGCATATTGGCATTGAAAGCATCCTGCAGTTGTGTCATCTTGTATAGTTGATTCAAAACAACATTAGCGTTGGCATCTCTCTTCAATTCGATCACTATCCTGACAGCTTCGTTTCTGTCAGATTCGTCACGGATATCGCTGATCCCGTCTATCCTCTTATCTTTAACCAAATCAGCTACTTTCTCTATAAGTCTTGCTTTGTTTACCATATAAGGCAGGTCATGTACTACGATCCTCTGCCTGGTTCCTTTGAACTCTTCGATCTCAGCTTTAGCCCGGACTACTATTCTTCCCTTACCTGTCTTATATGCTGATCTTACTCCATTAGTACCAAAGATAGTGCCTGCTGTCGGAAAATCCGGACCGGGTATGACTGTCATCAGATCATCCTCGTCGACATTCGGGTCATCGATGAGCATTACGACACCGTCGATCACTTCACCGAGGTTATGAGGGGGTATGCTTGTAGCCATTCCCACTGCGATACCGGTCGTTCCGTTGACAAGCAGATTAGGAAACCTTGATGGAAGAACTATAGGTTCCATTTCATGTTCATCAAAATTAGGCTTAAAGTCTACAGTATCTTTATTAATATCGCTCATCATCTCCATAGCGATCTTGGTAAGTCTGGCTTCCGTATATCTGTAAGCAGCCGGCGGATCGCCATCCCTGGATCCGAAGTTGCCATGCCCGTCAACAAGCATATGCCGCATCGAAAAATCCTGAGCAAGTCTTACAAGAGAATCATAAACAGCCGCATCACCATGCGGATGGAATCTTCCCAGAACATCGCCGACAGTGGTCGCACATTTCCTGAATGCCTTTTCCGGTGTAAATCCTTGTGTGAACATCGAGTACAGGATCCTTCTGTGGACCGGTTTCAACCCATCTCTAATATCAGGTAAAGCACGATCTGTAATAACACTCATCGCGTAATCGATGAATGATTTTTTCATTTCTTTCTCTAACTCGACAGGTATGATCGTATTATAATCTGTCCTGAAAGCCTGATCCGCCGCATCCGCCCTTTCCTTAGCCAGGGCTGCTTTAGCTGAAGTGTCTTTCCCATTAATATCGGCGGCTCCGCCATCAGCGACACCGCCGTTATATCCTTTTTCTGCCATTAATATTGCCTCCGATTCTGATTATATGCATCCTTACTATTATACCACAAGATCAAGGAGCATTGCACAGACAGGCACTGATACGACCGAAAAGACAGTAGTCAGAAAAACTGAACCGGCCGCATTCTGAGCATCACCTTTATACTGTATAGCGATAACTGTCGTAGCAGCCGCAGCAGGAAGAGCTGAGTAGATAACAGCCATTTTAAAAACAACCGGATCCAACGGTATTTTGAAAAGAACCAGAAAGACTATTAGCGGTGCCATAACAAGCCGCATAAAACTGAGAACATAAAGTCGTTTGTCGGCGAAAATCTTCCTGATCGGTGCTTCAGCCAGCAAAATCCCGGTTACAGCCATCCCCATAGGTGTAGCAGTTCGCCCAAGAAATTCAAGAGTGCTTGCAATGGGGACAGGAAATGTTACACCCAGAAAATATACCGCGAGGCCTACAGGCACAGCCAGAACAGGAGGAGTCAGCAAAGCTCCGGCAGCAGTCTTGATCATTTCATATGAAGACAGTTTAATATCCTTTGGTTTTATAAGCAGCGGACCTGCTACGTAGATTATAAGCCTTACCGGAACAGTGAATATACTGATATAGAAGAGTCCTTTATCCGGAAACAGCGATTCCATAACAGGGTAGGCCATAAAGGTAAAATTCGGGAACATCATCGCAAAAGACATTATACCTGCGAAAGAATCTTTAGTTTTCATGATGCTTTTTGCCGCAGAACTAATCGCAAACATCAAGATGATAGTGCCAATACTTATTATGATCAAGTGTAAGGAGTTCTCAAGGTCATTCTTGTCGACCGGTATGCTCATCGAACTTACGATTATCGCCGGAAAAACAAAATCATAAAGAAACATCGACAAGCCACGCCCGAAGTTACCGTCAACGATTTTAAGCTTCCTTGCCGTATAACCAACAAGTATCAGAAGGAACATGACCAAAGCAAGACTCGTTGCGTTCATTTGCACCCGCCTTTCAGTGGGTCAGCTGACGGCTTTCCGGCCTTTCTGGGAAAACCTGCAGGAGTCGTTTTGACTTTTCTTATAAGTACTAATGTTCTGAAAACATCGGATCCGGGAAGAAAATATTCCCGAACTTCTTCAACGATTCCACCAAGCTTCGAGATAGCATATCCTGCTTCATTGATCTCTTCAACCGCCTGCGCTTTCATCGCCGCAAATACCCCGCCCACCCGAACCAGCGGAAGACAGTACTCACAAAGTTCCGGTAACGCCGCAACCGCTCTTGCTGTAACGATATTGAATTTCTCTCTGAGCTCCCTTGTGTTGCCGACATCTTCAGCACGAGCATGTATGACCTTAACGCCGCATATCCCAAGTCTTTCATTGAGCTGACTTAGGAATCCGGTCCTTTTCTTCAGAGAATCGATGAGAGTCACATCCAAGGAAGGCATAACTATTTTCAGAGGCATACCGGGAAACCCCGCTCCCGTTCCAACATCAGCCAGCATAAGGTCAGACCCCTGAACATCCGCTTCTTTTAGGACAATCGGCAGAATTGCTATGGAATCGGCAAAATGCTTCAGTGCGATCTCTTCGTGATCGGTTATCCTCGTTAGATTAATGATAGAATTGTATTCCAGCAAAAACCTTTCATAAATATCGAAGAGCTTTCTCTGTTCATCACTCAGGCTTATCCCCATCATATCAGCCAGAAAGGCAATATCCCTCATCTGTTTCCCTGCTTCCGCTGTGCCTCCAGATAAACGAGAAGCACAGATATATCCGCAGGAGAAACGCCTGATATCCTTGAAGCCTGTCCCACAGATAACGGCCGCATCTTCTGAAGTTTCTGCCGGGCTTCGATCCGAAGACCGGATAAATCATCATAATCAATATTCTCCGGGATCGGTTTATGCTCCAGTCTGATGAACTTCTCGATCCTGTCATTCTCCAAAGCGATATATCCCTCGTATTTTATCCTGACTTCGGCCTCGAAACACACTGATCTTGGCAGAGGTTTTCTCAAAGGATCGACCGCCGCCAACGAAGAATAAGATATCTCCGGTCGTTTAATAAGGGCAGCAAGAGTAGTTCCACTACTCACGGGCGTGCTCCCCAGTTCCTGCAACAAACCGTTAAGCTTAGTATCAGGTTTCAGAACAGTCTTCCTGAGCCGCTCGACCTCCTCATTTATCTTCTCGGCTTTATCAAGGTAAATACCATATCTTTCTTCAGATATAAGACCGATCTTATATCCTGTTTCCGTCAACCTCTCATCAGCATTATCCTGCCTGAGAACAAGCCGGTATTCAGCTCTCGATGTCATTATTCGGTATGGCTCAGGAGTCCCCTTGGTTACAAGGTCATCAATCAACACACCTATGTATGCCTGACTCCTGTCGAGTATCAGCGAATACCTGCCCAGCTGCGTATGAACGGCGTTGATACCGGCTATAAGCCCCTGTCCTGCAGCCTCTTCATATCCTGAAGAGCCATTTATCTGTCCGGCAAAAAACAATCCCTCCACTTTCTTGTGCTCCAGTGTCAGTTTAAGTTCAGTTGGTACGATACAATCATATTCTATCGCATAAGCTGACCTCATGATCCGGCACTTCTCCAGTCCCGGAACCGTCCTCAGCATCCTGACCTGAACATCCTCAGGCATACTGCTTGACATTCCCTGAACATACATTTCTTCTGTTGTATCACCGGTAGGCTCAATAAATATCTGATGTCTGCCGTGCTGTGGAAATTTAACAAACTTATCTTCTATCGACGGACAATACCTGGGGCCGACACCATCTATATCTCCGCTAAAAAGAGGTGACCTGTGGATGTTGTCCATAATGATCCTTCTTGTCTCCTCTGTTGTCCATGTCACCCAGCAGGATTTCTGTTCCTTCCCTATAAAGCTTTCATCATCTTCATTCTCGAATGAAAACAAACAAGGATACTCATCTGCAGTTTGTTCTTCAAGTCCTGCAATATCGATCTCCTTCATATTTATTCTTACAGGTGTACCTGTCTTAAATCTAAGCAACCCCACTCCGAGTTTACGGAGATTCTCCGAAAGTCCCACCGAAGGAAACAACCCGTCAGGTCCTCCTGAATATGATGTTTCTCCGATTATTATCCTGGATTCCATATATGTTCCCGTCGTAACTATTACAGCTTTACACTCATAAAGAGCACCGTTTCTGCTCATTACTCCGCGAACTTTTCGAGTGATACCCGGATATTCGTCACAAAGGATATCAACTATCTCAGCCTGACGAAGGTGCAGCCCGGGCTGCCTCTCCAGCGCATGCTTCATATACTGCTGATAAGCACGCCGGTCTATCTGTGCTCTTGGAGAGAGAACAGCAGGTCCCTTGGACGTGTTGAGCATCCTGCTTTGGATATAGGTAGCATCTGCGGCCTTACCCATCTCACCGCCAAGTGCGTCTATCTCCCTGACAAGCTGACCTTTAGCTGTTCCTCCGATATTTGGATTACACGGCATATTTGCAACCGAATCCATATTCATTGTAAAAACAACAGTCTTCATTCCAAGCCGGGCAGCTGCCAAAGCAGCCTCACAGCCGGCATGTCCTGCACCTATAACAGCTATATCATAGTTTTCTTCTCTGTAAATATTAAGGCAGTTCGTCGTGTTTTCTGTTTTCATTTTCCAACACAAAATCTTGCGAAGATCTCCTGTATAAGTTTCTCACTGACCTCGTCACCTGTTATCTCGGCAAGGCTTTCACTTGCCTTTCTGAGAGCAGAAGCCAAAACATCCAGAGGTGACCCGCAGACCATCCCTTCATGTGCAATACTTATCTCCGTCTGAGCCTGTCTTAGAGAACGCAAATGCCTGCTGTTCGTAATGATTATCTCCTCTGATGAACTGTTTCCGAAACTATTATAAATATTCGTTATAAGAACTCTGACTTCATCCAATCCTTCGCCGGTAACAGATGAAAACGGAATAACAGGAAAATCCGGGAAATTTCTCTTCACTTCATTCAAGATACTATCAAATGGCTTGATGTCTATCTTGCTGATAATGACTGCAAATCGTCCCTTATGAGAATTGATCCAACTATCCGTAAGTCTTCTGAACTCGTCCTGAAGCGTCTCTTCAGTATTCCCATATTCATCTATCACCCAAAGCACCAGGTCAGCTGACCCGATCGCCTGTTTCGCTCTTCCGACGCCAAGTTGTTCGACCATATCGGACGAATCGCGAATCCCGGCCGTATCTATTATTTTAACCGGAAGACCTCCGACATTGACAAATTCTTCCACTGTGTCTCTGGTTGTTCCGGGTATATCTGTGACAATAGACCTTTCGTGTCCGGATATTATATTCAAAAGCGATGACTTTCCTGCATTCGGTTTTCCTGCTATAGCAACAGTAAAACCTTCTCTAAGTATCCTGCCTTGCTTGAATGAATCTGTTAGTCCGGAGATATCTGTAAGAAGCTCATCAGTCTTAGAGATCAAATGTTCTCTAACCACCCGA
>Ga0265294_10007051_pt1 | contig 13399 bp, 14 predicted proteins | sample MunlanPumphouse3_FD_192504 | JGI IMG/M metagenome (GOLD analysis project Ga0265294, IMG submission 192504) | Groundwater microbial communities from a municipal landfill in Southern Ontario, Canada - Pumphouse #3 | ecosystem: Environmental > Aquatic > Deep subsurface > Groundwater | place... | reverse complement strand
TATTGGATGGGGAAGACTGGATTTTACCCTATGCGAAAGTTGATTATTGTGAAAATAAAAATTTTCAATATCTTTATTAGAACCAGAAAAGTTCCATTGTTGAGGACCAAATTCTTTATAGTAAGAATAATTAATTTGGATTGTGCCAGAGACTCCGTTTAAGGTAGGGGAATTAATAACTAGGTGTCCGGCGTATAAATCTGTACCTGCTAAATTAGCGGTGATTGTTACATCATTAAGAAGTAAGGAAACAGAACCGTCGAGGATTGGCCAGTTAGTTAAATTTACGGAAACTGAAGAGGTGAAGTTGGTTGTTGAGATAATTTTTTCTGAAGTCAACTTAGTATTAACATCTTCTTGCGATTTAGCAAATTGCCTTACATAAGTAAAGCTTACATCATAATCATTGTCTCTTTCTCTACTGAATGTTTTTGTTTCAAATAGAAGTTGTCTATAGGAAATAGACAAGGTTTCGTTGGCAGCTACTGGATATTTTAGAACAAGCATTCCTTTGTCGTTTTCTATTTTGTAGTCTTTATTTTTTTCTAAAATATTGCCTTGAAGAGAAATAATCTCGCTGTTATTTAAAATAGGTGTGTTTTTAAGATAGAAGGCTATTCGTTCTCCATTTCCTTTAATTTTTTCTTCATGGCTATTAGTTTCAGGAGACAAGTAAGAAATACTTATATTGGTTAAGTTTTTGTTTTGAAAAACTACAACACCAGAAGAATATTGAATATAGTAGTCAGTGTTTCTTTTCAGTTCAACATTATCTACAATAATTTGTTCTGAGTTTAGTTCAATAGGCTGTAATTTTAGAGAGATTTCTCCATTTTTTGGTAGCTCGGCGATAATTTCACAAATTTTAGATAATTTTTTTTCTACTGTTTGTTTGTGTTTGTTATCATATTTAGCATTAAATCCTATTAAGTTTACGTTACTAGCAATTGGGATAAACTCTTCAATAGGGTTTGTATATTGGTAAGAGAACCTGAGTGTTTCTCCGGATGTTTTAAGGGTGGAAAAGATGACCTTTCCTTCAAAATAATTCACAGTATAGTCTTTGTTAAGCGTTTGTGGGCGGTCATTAACCCAAACCTGGACTGATTTTTCCAAGACTGGTTTATTGCGCAATTCATACTCATCTCCTCCGTTTCCTTTTACGGTAAAGCTGTCTTCTTTACTTTTTTCTGAACCAAAGGCAAAATTGTACGAAAAGGGTCCTTCTGTACCTTCAACAGAAACTCCATCTATTTTTTTACTAACATCAGTAAAAGATCCCAGCTTAAACCTTTTTTCTGAGTATCCAAACTTTACCCAGGTTTGCCTAACTTTTAGTGAAACGTCTGTTTTTTGGGGCAAATCAGGCTCTTGAGATACATTGTAATAAACCTCAGCCTCATCACTAATTTTGGCTTGGATGAGCAAGTTAAATCTGTAATCTATCTGAAAGTCTATTTCTTTTACTTTTTTAGTTAAATATTTATAAACTTCATCGTTTAAGGCATAAGCACGGCTTTGATTGTCAGCATTGACTTGTAGAGAATAAACTTTAATTTCTCCAAAACCATCAACATATGGGGGCGTTAAAAAACTAGCTAGGGGGTCTTTTTTTTCTTCCCACTCTTCCCAACAAAAATCTTCCCAACCATCAAGTTCGTTTTGAGTGATATTTTTTTGTTTTGACTCAACATAGGATCGATTATCTGTAATAATGAACGTTTGATTTACTCCTCCAAGTATTTGTGGTTTAGAAAACTCACTGGCAAAGATTATTTTAGGCGGTGGAGGCAAAAAAAGGTTCATTGTTGTTTCTTCTTCAATGGAATTGGTGGAGGCGTTAATTTTTTGGAGAAGATTCCATCTGTCAGTTGTTTCTTCAAGGAGATTAGTTGAGGTGTTGATTAAAACGGAGAGTTCTTTTAAATTAGAGGTTGGGATTAGTAAAAAAATGCTTTGGAGTTCTTCTGCACTAAGGTCGTCATTGTTGTCTGCTGTTATTTGGGAGTTTTCTGAAGGCAGGTTCAAGCTAGTTTCGTTATGGCTGATTACAAACGAATCTGACACTCCAAAAAGCAAACAAGAACTGATAAATAATAGGACGGCCACATATCTTTGAAACATAATCCCCTCATGACTACGGTCGCTATATTAATATTAGTCTAATAACTCTGAAAGAGAACCAGTAAATTTAGAAATTAATATAGTTTTCTTATTTGAAAATACCCCTTTTATAATTCTTATGTTTTTTTGAGAAATTTTCAATCTTTTAGCTAATAATTTAATGATTTTTTCATTAGCTTTTCCTTTCTCAGGTGTTTCATTAATTTTTATTTTATAATTATCACCAAATAATGTGATAGATTCCTTTTGCGCTTTTGTTATTATGGAGGCCGTTATTGTATGAGAAAGGTTAGTTTCATGCATAGATTGAATATAATTTGTGTCAAAGGTTCTCCCAAATAATGGATAAAGATAATGGCAAGAAGAGGTGAGGTATCGTAACTAAAGTAAAAAATATTTTGAAAAGGCTTACAAATCAAATCTGTAACAGCTTCAAAAGTTTTAAGAAAAAAATTTAAAGTTTTTGGCGCTTGGTATTGAGAGTAACGTAGATAGTTTGTTAAAGCTCTGACTAGCATTAGCAAGTAAATGGTTTTAAAAAATATAGATAAATACAACATTAGAAAATTAATATTTGGAGCAATAATCTTTGAATAAAGCTAAGCACAAAGAAAGCAACTATTGGTGAAAAATCAATCCCACCGAAGTTAATGTTAAGCGAACGAAATATATTTAAATAAGGGTCTGTAAGATTATATATTTTTTCAATGATGAAGTGATTCCTGTTATGTGGTATCCAAGTTAACACTATTCGGATAACTAAAATGATTTTATATGCTTCAAAAAGAAAAGAAATTAATTGGAAAACGTTCATCATGGCTTACTCCTTTAAACTTAATTCGTTGGCTCTATTATTTGCAGCTGACAGACTTGCTTGAACAATATTATTTAATTCATTGATTTGTAGCTTTTTGAGGGCTGCCTCTGTTGTTCCGCCAGGTGAGCGCACTTGAGTAATTAGTTGGTCAACGGAATTGTTAGACTGAAGCATCATTTCTGCAGCACCAAGCATGGTATTTGTAATAAGCTGAAGTGCGTCTTTGTAAGCTATGCCAAAGTTAACTGCCTCTGTAGCGTAAACATCGGCTATGTGGTAGAAATATGCTGGACCACTTCCACTGAGTGCCGTAACAGCATTAATTTTATCTTCAGGCATGAAGAGAACTTTTCCTGTAGTAAGGAATATTTTTTCAACAACCGAAGCATCTTTTTGGGAACATTTGTTGCTTGCGCTGATTACGCTAATCCCCTTATTTATTAAACAAGGAGTGTTGGGCATGACACGGATAATTTTATTTAGAGGAAAATGTTTTTGATAGTATCCGATGGTTATTCCAGCAACAATTGAGACAACAAGTATCTCCTTGGTGAGAGCAGAGCTTAGCTCGGTTATTACCGCAGGAATGCTTTGAGGTTTGATGGCAAGGATAAGCGTTTCATAGTTGTTGATGTCAGCCAAAGACACAATTCTAGAAATTCCGTATTTCTTAAGTATGTATTCAGCTTTTTGTTCATTAGATTCAACAAAGCCAATCTTATTTTGACCGACAGAAGAAAGGCAACCTTTTATTAAGGCTTCTCCCATATTTCCTGCACCAAAGAAACAAACTGAATTTTGCATGGTTTTAACTATAAACTATCACAGATAAAGATTCAACTAATTAACGTTCATCATGTTCATAACAATTTCTTCATTAGCATTATTGGACGATTTTGTTCTTTTAAGGTTTTCTTCTGTTATAGCAGTTCTTTCAGAACAAATCATGAGAAGAGTGTCGGAGAGTTTCATGCTATTTCCATTAAGCGAATAAATAGTTCCAGAAATGAAATCCATAAATCTGCTTACTTGCATTTTATTAAGATACTGTAAATTAACAATTACTGGGATATCTTGTTTAATAAACTCAACAATATAAATACCATCGGCAAAAGATTTAGGTGAAATTATTTTAATCTCTGAAGATGCTTTCTTAAAATACGCTAAATTGATTGCGCCATTACTTTTTGTAGAGCTTCCGTTTGTTTTTTTGTTTACTTCTTTCATGTCTTCGAGGCCTAGAAATACTTTAAATTGTTCGAAAAAATTGGTGTTTGATTTTTTATTCATTTGTTTCCTCCTTTAAAAATAGTACGGTTCCTAGCCGTAGCATAGTCGCTCCTTCCTGAAGCGCTATTATGTAATCGTTGCTCATTCCCATAGACAGTTCTTGGCAAATGATTCCTTTTTTTCTCAGCTCCTCTCCAATTCCTTTTGTTTTTTTGAAAACATTTCGTAGAATGGTTTCATCTTTAGTTAGTGGTGCCATTGTCATTAGTCCAACAAATCGTGCTTTTTGTAAACTTTTTATTTGATCAAGACTGGCAAACAATTCTTTTTCGTCCATGCCTTGTTTAGTTTTTTCACCAGAGATGTCTAGTTGAATTAATATTTTGATGCTTTTATTTTCTTGAAGGCAAAGATTGTCGATTAGTTGTAGCTTCTCAGAGGAATCAATGGAATGGATATAGTCGAATAAAGTTATAATTTTTTTTGCTTTATTTGATTGCAGTCTACCAATAAAGTGCCAAGATACATTTGGATATTTTGGTTTAAGGTCCAGAATTTTGGCTTCTGCGACTTGTAGTCGATTTTCGCCAATATTGGTTAGCCCACTAAGGATAGCATCTTCCGTGCCTTGTAGGTCAAGGTATTTAGTAACGCCAATTAGGCGAACAGAGTCAACAGTTTTCGTCTCCTCAATAAGTTGACGAGTTTTTTTAATTTTTTCTGAAAAGTTCATGCATTCCCCCTGCAATGCTTATATTATACGGAAAAACAGAACAGTTTCAATAGCCAAGCACGGTCTTTACGCTTTAATAAAAAAAAGTTTGTGTGTAAAATGAATACGATGAAAAAAATAATTATATTTATTGCTATGTCTTTTGTCTTTGCTGCAAGTCCTTTTTATGACTCTTCTGTGTACATAACATCCTCTCAATTAAACATTAGAAGCCTACCATCCTTAGACTCAGAAATCGCAATCATAGCTAAGCGAAATATGGCCTTTAAGTATATAGAGACAGTAACTAGTGGCGATGTATCTTGGTATAAAATTGAGTATTATGATCCTGAAAAATATGACATTTATTATAAAAAAACAACAGCACAGGCAATAAATCCTTTGAATTTTTCCACAATGATGGAGATCTATACAGAGACAGATAGCAATTCAATGATGACGCAAATTATGCCAACTAAAAGAAATTTTAAATATGATAATACAAAAACAGAAGATAAGGGCTGGCAAACGATGAGAGTTTATGCGCCACAGATTGCCTACATTGCTGCTTCGTATGCAACTAAAATCAATAGACCATATTTTTTGGTAGAACTTGCTCTTGAAGAATCCGATAGATATGGATGGTCATATAGTACCCGTCAAAGAGTTTTAAATGGAGAGTTGTCGAGAGATATGTCTCCAGCAATGGTAAGAGCCATTAAGGGTGAACCTGATAATGTTTATGAAGATAAAACAGGCAGAAAGTTATACTACACGTGGATTTATGGTGGACAGGCAGTTAATTTTAAGAATAATAGAGTAACCACCTGGTAGCTTAACTGTTACTTTTGCTTGATCAAAAGTAACCAAAAAACTCTTGTCTTCAACTTCGAGGATAGCCACTAAGCTCATGTTTTGCTAAGTGGAGCTATTGCAAGAGTGCTTCAATTCATTGTGTGACTTTAATTCTCCCCTTTTTAAGGGAAGGTGGCTCAACGTAGTTGAGACGGAAGGGTGTTAGAATTTACCCCAAGAAGGCAATTCCGTTTGAAAGAACATTTCTTTGCCAGTAATTGGATGATTAAATTTAAGCGAATAGGAGTGAAGTAGTTGGGTTTTGCTTTTTCCAGCCTTACCATAAACGGAATCTCCCACAACAGGATTTCCTAAATGAGCTAGATGAACCCTGATTTGGTGTGTTCTGCCAGTATGAAGAATTAATTCAAGAAGAGATTTTTCGTTAGATTCTTTGAGCACCTTATAGTCGGTTAGTGATGGCTTTCCGTTTAGATGATCCACTTGCATTTTTTTATAATTGCTGGGCACTCTTCCTATTAGAGCATCAATAGAGTCTTGTTCATGCGGAAGATATCCATGAACGAGCGCTAGATATTTCTTTTCGATATTTCTAGTTTCAAAAAGTTTTGCCATTTTTTCATGAGCGTCGTTGCTTTTAGCAACCACCATCAGACCAGAAGTATCTTTGTCTAATCTGTGGACAATCCCTGGACGTTCAGGTCCACCAATAGTTGAAAGCTTTTTTCCGCTGTGCAGCAAGGCATTAACAAGGGTATTGTCTTTATTTCCAGCACCTGGGTGAACGGTTAAGCCAACAGGTTTGTTAATAATGATTAAATGCTTATCTTCATAAACAATCTCAAGCTCAATGTCTGTTGGTTGGTATTCAATTGCTTTTTCATCAAGTAAGAGGGAAACAATGTCTCCATCTCTTAGGTTATGGCTGAGCTTAACGGGTTTGCTGTTAACCGTTATGGGTTCATTTTGATGGCAAGCTTTAATAAAAGAACGACTTTTCTCGGTTTGTTCACTTAACCAGACGTCAAGCCGCATAGAATGTTCGTTATTATAGACGAGGTTCATATTTTTTCTTAAATAAACCCAAGACGTATAGGAGCATGCCAACATTTATAAAAACGTCAGCTGAATTGAAATAAGGAATTAAGGGAAGCTTTATGAAATCTATGACATGTCCATAAATTATTCTGTCTAGTAAATTGCCTGCCCCTCCCGCTAGTATAAAAATGATAGCTTTCTGGTGCAAAGCATTATTTACAAAGAAAGTTTTTTTGAATATCAATAAAGTTAAAAGTAACGAGACAGTGAGAAAGACAACAAGCATAGACTTTTCACTGAGCATTCCAAAGGCAACACCAGTATTGTGAACAATAGTAAGATTCATTTTTGAGCTTAAAAAAATGATCGATAGCTTGGTGAGCTGATCGGTCATTAATAATATAAAAAAGATGTATAACATTATTTGTCTAGTAGTGCAGCAATACCTGGAAGAATCTTACCTTCTAATAGTTCCAATGAAGCGCCACCGCCTGTTGAGATGTGATCCATTTTATTTTCAAGTCCAATTTTTTTAATTGCTGCGGCACTGTCCCCACCACCAATAATGGTAATAGCTGGAGATTTGGCTAGAGCGTTAGCGATTGCGTTTGTTCCAGTAGCAAATTTATCCATTTCAAATACTCCAACTGGTCCGTTCCAAATAATCGTTCCTGCTGTTGCTATAATTTTTTCAAATTTGGTAATAGTTTTTGGTCCTATGTCCAGCCCTTCCCATCCTTCTGGCATAGCATTATAAGGAACTATTTGAGAGTTAGCATTAGCGTTAAAGTCATCACCAACAACGATATCGTCTGCAAAAAATATTGAAACACTTTTTGTTTTTGCAGCGGCGATTATTTCTCTTGCAGTATCTAGGTAGTCAGGTTCACAGATAGATGTCCCAACGCTATAGCCTTGAGCTTTAAAGAAGGTGTAGCTCATGCCGCCACCAATTAACATGATATCAACTTTGTCTAATAAATGCTTGAGTACAGTAATTTTAGACGAAACCTTTGCTCCACCAATTATGGCAACAAATGGTCTTTTTGGTGCGGTCAGTGCTTTACCAAAGTATTCAAGCTCTTTTTCGATTAAGAGTCCTGCATAAGCTGGTAGATATTTTGTGACACCTTCTGTAGAAGCATGTGCTCTGTGTGCAGAACCAAAAGCATCATTTACATAAATATCAGCTATTGAGGCAAGTTTTTTAGAAAATTCAGGATCATTTTTAGTCTCTTCTTTATAGAAACGAACATTTTCAAGTAAAAGAACGTCACCATTATTCATTTTAGAAACGAGAGCTTCAACTTCATCTCCTACACAATCTGGGGCTAATTTAACTTCTTGTCCAAGGTGCTTGCTGAGGTTTTTTGCAACGGGTGCTAGCGAAAACTCAGGGGCTGGACCTTCTTTTGGTCTACCAAAGTGGCTACATAAAATAACTTTTGCTCCGCCGTTTTTTAAAAAATTAATAGTTGGCAATGCTTCTATTATTCTGGTGTCGTCAGTTATTCTGTCACCATCTACGGGAACATTGAAGTCGCATCTTACAAGAATTTTTTTTCCGGTTAGAGTCTTGATGTCTTTGATTGTTTGTTTCTGCATTGTGATCCTCCTAAAGAATATAAAAAAAGTTTTATTTATTATAAAGCAGATGCCATATTTTGTAAAAACAATAACCTCTCGCTAATGTAATACAAGTTTGTAGATAAGTTGATCCATGTAAAACCTTCAAAATAGTAAGACACCTTTACTTTCAAGGAAATCTTATAAGTACTATAATGAGAATATGAAAAATATATTCAATAAAATATATGCTCTTTATTTTCTTTTAATGGGTGTTGTTTTGGTTGTAGTAACTTATTTAATGTCTATAACAATTTTGTTATTTTTAGGAAAAAAAGCTAAATATACCTTAAGAAAACTGTATAAAATGAATTCTCGTCTTATTTTAATTTTGCAAGGAATCGTTCCAAAAGTAAGTGGTAAGTTTCCTAAGGGAACATTTGTTTTTTGTATGAATCATCAGAGTGATTTGGATATCTTAATTGCCTTAGCATTATTGCCCTCTGGTTTTTTATTTGTTGCCAAAGAAGAATTGCTTAGGGTTCCATTTATCGGTTCACTAATCAAAATGGCGGGGTATATCACTATAGATAGAAAGAACAATAGACGTTCAACGGAAACATTAGACCAAATAAAGATGGAGTTAACGCAAGGACGCTCAGTTTTGGTTTTTCCAGAAGGAACAAGGTCAATGGACGGAGAGATACAGAAGATAAAGCGTGGAGGGATACAGGTTGCCTTTCAGACAAGAACACCAGTGGTTCCTGTAGTTAATGATCCTGTGTTTAAGATATTTAATAAATCAGCGACAAACATTAGTTATCATAAGGTGAAGACAATGGTCGGAAAGCCAATTGTTTATGACTGGGAAAATCATAGCAGAGATTATTCTATGGAAAGTGCTATGCAGTTAGAAATAGTAATGAAAGAACTGTTGTCTAGTATTCGTAAGTAAGCTGGTTTATTTTTTGAGTTTCTTTTTCTTTTTTACGCCTTGCTTAGTTTGAATATTGCGTTTTAAGTCTATCTGCTTTTCTTCGCTTTTTTTAAGAAAGTTGAGCATTTTAGATTCAAAAGGATTAAGTTCTCCAGTTTCAGCTAGCTTTTTAGCTTTTCTTCTGTCCATTGTGGCGATTCTATTTTCTTCTGAGATTTCTGTTTCTACATGTTCTTTGGGTGGAGAAGCTTTTTTCATAGAAAGGTCATATTTGCCCTTAGGGTTTTTGCCTAGAACTTTGACCTTAACGTTGTCATTAAGGGCGACATGCTTATTAATGTCGGTAACATACTCGTTAGCTATTTCTGAAATATGGACAAGACCTTCGTTATTTCCTGGTAGTTTGACAAAGGCTCCAAAGCTTGTAACGCCTGTAACTACACCATCTACTATGGAATCTTTTTCTAATATATTTTCTTCGTTTTCTATGCTAATCACCTTTTTTGCGTATTATTTTATACGCTACCTCGTTTTGCTTAACTAGACCCAATATTGTTCTCGCTTTTTGCTCGATGTTCATTAGCGATCCAGTTTCTACAAGTTGCTCATTAAGCATTTTGTTTTTCTCTTCTTCAAAAATAATCAGTCGATTCGTAGACCGAATCTTTTGACTATAGTTAACATTATAATACAGAATCCTCAAATTCTGGTATAACATACTTGCAACCATCAGAACCAAAAGAAACGTAACGAACCGACTTCTTATAAAAGTATCAAACACTAAACCACCAAAAAGCCTTTTTACACTTTCAGATTATAAAATGATTTAATACCCTTGTAAACAGCTTCCGCTCCGAGTTCTTCTTCAATTCTTAGTAATTGGTTGTATTTAGCTATTCTATCAGTTCTGCTTGCTGAACCAGTTTTAATTTGTCCTGCATTTGTAGCAACTACGATGTCAGCAATTGTTGTATCCTCTGATTCGCCTGATCTATGTGACACTACTGCAGTGTAACCAGCTTCTTTTGCCATAGCGATAGTATCAAGAGTTTCACTTAATGTGCCAATTTGGTTTACCTTGACTAGAATAGAGTTGCAGATCCCTTTAGTAATGCCTTCTGCTAATCTTTTGGTGTTTGTAACAAATAAGTCGTCGCCAACAATTTGTATTTTAGAACCTAATTTTTCAGTCATTAATTTGAAGCCGTTCCAGTCATCTTCGGCTAAACCATCTTCAATGGAGATGATTGGGTATTTGCCACAAAGGAACTCATAGTAAGCAACCATTTCCGCAGATGTTCTCACAACACCTTCACCCTTGAAGTTGTAGTTTCCTTTGTCGAACATTTCAGAAGCAGCTACGTCTAGGGCAATCATAACATCAACACCTGGCTTGTAACCTGCTTTAGTTGCAGCTTCCATAATTACTTGAATAGCTTCTTCGTTAGTTTTTAGGTTAGGAGCAAAGCCACCTTCATCTCCAACGGAAGTATTAAGGTCTTTGGACTTTAATACTTTTTTTAGAGAATGAAAGATTTCAGCGCCACAGCGTAGAGCTTCTTTGAAAGAAGGAGCACCAACAGGCATAACCATAAATTCTTGGATATCAACGGTGTTGTCTGCGTGAGAACCACCGTTAAGGATGTTCATCATTGGGACTGGTAGTTGGTGTGCATTTGTTCCACCAATATATGAATATAAAGGAAGACCACAACTCATGGCCGCAGCTTTTGCAGCAGCTAGAGAAACACCTAGAATAGCATTTGCGCCTAATTTCCCTTTATTTTCTGTTCCATCTAATTCGATCATTGTGTTATCGATAGCTCTTTGTTCAACAGCATCATAACCAATAAGTTCTTCAGCGATTATTTCATTTACATTTTCAACAGCTTTTAGAACACCTTTTCCTAAATATCTGTTCTTGTCTCCATCTCTAAGCTCAACTGCTTCGTGTATCCCAGTAGAAGCACCAGAAGGAACAATTGCTCTTCCCATAGCTCCGTCTTCACAGAAAACATCTACCTCAATAGTAGGATTTCCTCTGGAATCCATAACCTCTCTTGCGTGAATATCTATTATTTCTGACATAAAATTATCCTCCTTATTATTAGGTCTTTTGTATTATAAAGCTAAACGCCTTACTAGGCAAAGGAATAATGGAATTCTTAGTCATTAGTAAGTGGAGGAGTTGATAAGTGATGCTTTGAGTTGGCTGAATGCTCCCTAATTATTAATTGCGCTGACAAGTTTTACCAGATATTATATTTTGGATACATTTTTTATTAGAAGGGAAGTATTAAAGATGATGGATATGACTAAAGGTGGTACAGCAAAACAAATTTTGTTGTTTACCTTACCAATGCTTATCGGGAGTGTTTTTCAACAGTTTTATAATGTTACAGACTCCATAATAGTTGGAAAATTTCTTGGCAAGGAAGCTCTTGCAGCCGTCGGCGCAGCGTTTCCCGTTATGTTTCTTTTGATTGCTCTTACGATGGGAGCAACAATGGGAATAACGGTATTAATATCGCAGTATTATGGTGCCAAGGATTATGAAAAAGTAAAAATTTGTATTGAAACTGCCTACATATTTATGATTGTTATGGCGATTGCTATTACGATTATAGGTTTTTTATTAAATGACTATATCCTTCATTTTATGAAAACGCCTGTAGAGATATTTGATGATGCTAAACTCTACATAAATGTTATTTTTAGTGGGTTAATTCTTCTTTTTGGGTACAACTCCATAAGTTCAATTCTTAGAGGCCTTGGAGATTCTAGAACGCCACTGTATCTATTAATATTTTCAGCTTTTTTAAATATTGGCTTGGATTTATTATTTATTATAGTGTTTAAGTGGGGTGTTTGGGGTGCCGCCTTTGCGACAGTAATTGCCGAGGGTTTTTCTTTTGTAGGAGGGATAATTTATTTGCAAGCTATTAATCCATTATTTAGAGTAAATTATTTGAAATTACGATTTGATAAATCAATTTTTATGGATAGCATTAGCATTGGTTTGCCAACAGGAGCACAGCAGATGTTCGTTGCTGCGGGGATGATGGCGCTTACAAGAATTGTGAATCAGTTTGGAACAAATGCGATAGCAGCATTTACTGCGGCCGGTAGAATCGATTCGTTTGCGATGATGCCAGCTATGAATCTGTCTATGGCGATGTCAACTTTTGTGGGCCAGAACATTGGAGCAGGCAAACATGAGAGGGTAAAAGCTGCCATTAAAACTAGTATTTTTATTTCTTTAATAATCTCTGTAATAATTTCGGTTTCTGTCATTTTGTTCAGCAGTCCATTATTAAGACTTTTTACTAATGATTTAGATGTTATTTCTATAGGTAAGGATTATTTATTTATTGTTGGTGGATTTTATTTTGCCTTTATGTTGATGTTTATTTTTAATGGAGCTTTAAGAGGCGCTGGAGACACTTTAATCCCAATGTTTATAACTCTTTTTTCCTTGTGGATTATCAGAATACCCGTTTCTTCTTTTCTTTCTACAAAAATGGGAACTGATGGTATTTGGTGGGGCATTCCAATTGCTTGGCTCATTGGAGCGGTGTTTTCGGGTTTATATTTTTCAACTGGAAGATGGAAGAAAAAAGTTTTTGTTAAACGTAGTATCGCGAATCTCGAGGCGATAGAGATAATTAGTGAAATTGAGCTGGATGAGCTGGAAAGAAAAGAGTGTAGGCAATAGAGATAATGGCCAGTCCGTAAGCCGGATCCTGTTCTATGTCATCATTTATCTTGGACAAACATTACTGTTTATCTCTAGCAACCTACCCGCAAATCCAAATGGAGCGAGCAACTCCTCTTTGCCTATTTGGTCTTGCTCCCTGTAGAGTTTAGCCGTTTCACCCCGTCAGGAATGCTTAGTAAAACTTCGCGGATCCTGACGGACTACGTCTCTGTTCCACTAGTCCTCGACTTGCGCCGGACGGGCGTTACCCGCTACAGTGCTCTATGGAGTCCGGACTTTCCTCCCGTAAATAAATACAGACGATGACTCGACTGGCCAATTACATTATATAGCTTTTAATTTTTTAAGTCTCGATAGAAATTTGTTAGCCCAAAGTGATAATGTCACCCCTGAGCAAAGTAGAAATGTCACCCTTAGTACACAAGAACCTTAAACTAAAGA
>Ga0265294_10007050_pt1 | contig 13399 bp, 13 predicted proteins | sample MunlanPumphouse3_FD_192504 | JGI IMG/M metagenome (GOLD analysis project Ga0265294, IMG submission 192504) | Groundwater microbial communities from a municipal landfill in Southern Ontario, Canada - Pumphouse #3 | ecosystem: Environmental > Aquatic > Deep subsurface > Groundwater | place... | reverse complement strand
ATAGTTGATACCCCTGACGAATAAGAAAAAATAAGATAAAAGGGCTGTAATAATTAACTTAAAAATAGTTAATGCTACAGTCCTTTTTATTTCTATTGCTGATTGACAAAATATTCGCTAATATACATCTATGGATTTTTCACCCTTATTTTAGGAAATTTTCGATAAATGAGTTAATAAATACCTAAAATCTTTCTAAATGTTAGAAACCATCTGTGAAAAGTGCTATATTAGAAAAAAGTAATGTGAGGATATTCGAATGAAAAATGGACTTTTAATAATACTTTCCGGACCATCCGGAGTCGGCAAGGGTGCGGTAAAGAGAATATTAATGGAAGATAATTCATTAGATTTAACTTATTCAATTTCAATGACAACCCGCGCACCACGCTTTATGGAAAAGAATGGAGTAGATTATTTTTTTGTCGATCAAGAAACTTTTCAAAAGAACGTTGAAGAAGGCAATTTGCTCGAAAATGTATCTTTTGTTGGAAATAGTTATGGAACTCCTAAAGACTACGTAGAGAAACTTCGCAAAGAAGGTAAAAATGTTCTTTTAGAAATTGAAGTGCAAGGCGCTAAACAGGTTTTAGCTAAGATGCACGGCGACGATGTGATTTCTATTTTCCTCATTCCACCTTCGCTCGGAATTCTTGAAAAAAGAATTAGAAAAAGAAGAACCGAACCTGAAGAAATTATTCAAGCTCGTTTGAAAAAAGCTCGCGGAGAACTTGCTTGCAAATACAATTATAAATATATAATTTTAAATGATATCGTCACTCGCGCTGCCGAAGAAATTAAAGGAATAATACGCGAATCTGTAGCATCCCACAATAAATAAAAATATGTTTTACCTATTGCAAGTTATTATAGAACACGGAGTCAGGCAACTAGATCGTCCGTTTTCTTATGCTTATTTAGGGGATGAAGATATTAAATTTGGCGAGAGAGTTAAGATTAATTTTAACAATAGAAAATTGATTGGTTTTGTCGTTGAAGAACCGCTTAAAATAGATGAATCTTTAGAAAAATATCAAGAAGATAAAGGTTTTAAAATTAAAAATATTGATGAAATCATTGACGCTGAGCCAATCATTGATAAGGCCATGTTTAAATTGGCGCGCGAAGTTTCAGACTATTACTGCTGTCCTTTAATAGAAGTATTGAAAGTGATGCTTCCGCCTAGCCTTCGACCCAACTCGCAGTATTCCTCAAAACCCAAGAGACTATTTAAACACGTATATGTTTTAAACAAAGATTTTGAATCGCAATTTTTCGATTCTAACGAATTAAAATTGATTGATAAACTAAAGTCTAATCCAGAAGGATTGGTCAAGTCGCAGGTATCAGCAAAAAAGACGTTGATAAAATTGCTCTCAAAGAACGTTGCAATTTTAACGGACGTTGAGGTTCTTAGACTCCCTGACATCGAATATGAAGAAGATACCATTCACGAGTTGAGTCAAGAACAACAAAAAGCCTACGAGTATTTGATTAATTCGAAAAAGGTCGCGAATTTGTTACAGGGAATTACAGGCTCAGGAAAGACCGAGATTTACATCAAAATGGTAAATTTTTATTTGTCTAGAGGAGAAGACTCTATTATTTTAGTACCCGAAATATCTTTAACCGATCGAATGATAACTAGATTTAAAGCCATTTTTGGTGAAAAGGTTGCACTTTTGCATTCCGGATTAACAGATGCGCAAAAATACGATGAGTATCTGCGTATATCACGCGGCGAAGTGAATGTTGTGGTTGGGGCGAGATCAGCGGTTTTTGCCCCGCTTAAAAATGTTAAATTAATCATTATTGATGAAGAGCACGTCGCATCTTATAAGCAGGATAGGATGCCGTATTACGACGCGAGGAAAGTGGCGATGCAGCGCATGGAACTGGTAAAGGGTAAAGTTGTCTACGGCTCAGCAACTCCCTCCTTAGAATGCCGTGCAAGGGGTGATAAAGATGTTTACGGCTTGGTTAAACTTCAGACTAGATTTAATTCAGCTAGCCTTCCGGAAACTAAAATAATCGACCTGGGTGATTTTAACAACATTGATTACGAATCCACTTTGATTTCAATACCTCTTCGAAAAGCGATTGAAGAAACTTTAAAGCGCAAAGAACAAATCATTATATTTTTAAATAGAAGAGGGTACGCTCCTATGTATGTTTGTCGAAAGTGCCAAAAACCACTCAAGTGTCCAAATTGTAATTTGCCCTTAACATACCACAAAGGTCAAAAGAAGATCGTTTGTCATCACTGCGATTACGAACTTAAATCCGAAGATTTAGTATGCCCGAACTGCCAAGGAAAAGAATTCAGCTTTGTGGGCTTTGGCACGGAAAGAATTCAAGAGGAATTACAGACCTTTTTCCCTCAAGCGAGAATCAAGCGTTTGGATGGAGATACAGCGAGAAAAAAGGGAGTCTATCACAGTATTATCAACGGATTTTCTAAGCAAGAATTCGACATTTTGGTCGGCACACAGATGGTGGCCAAAGGACACGATTTTCCCAATGTTACCTTAGCGGTGGCGCTTCTGGCAGACCAATCTCTGCAGTTTCCTTCCTATAAAGCAAACGAAGATACTTTTAATCTTTTAACTCAATTGGTCGGTCGAGCAGGTCGAAAGGACAAAAAAGGATTTGCAATCGTTCAAACATATTCTCCAGAAAATGACATCATTCAATTGGCGCAAGCGCAGGACTACGAAGAGTTCTATAAATATGAAATGAAAAATAGATTTGACCGGCAATATCCACCTTATACTTATATAGCAAACATCACGATTTCTGCTAATTCTAGCAGCGAAGTCGAAAAGGCGAGTTATAAAGTGAAAGCTTATTTGTTTCATCAGTTGCAGGGCGGGAAACGCTCGGAATTATATGGACCATCTATTCCTTATATTGAAAGACTTAATAATAGATATTACCGAAAGATTATGCTAAAATACAAAAGTCGAAAATTAGTAGATGAAACGCTCAAAGGATTAAGCGTATTAAATCTCCACTCTTCAAATGTGAAGATAGAATTAGACATCGATCCTTCTAGCGACATATAAAAGGAGTTAAATATGATTACCATAAGTTTATTAGGAGTTGACCAATATCAAGCGCAGGCATTTGTTGCCGATGTTCAGGATGAGGTTGCTCAAGCTTTCGAAGTTTCTCCTGAAGAAATTTTATTTTATGCTCCAGATTCATTTTTAATATATCGCGGCGTTGATCAGACATCATATCAGTTGAATGTTGTTGTATCAGCCCCTAGAAAATATGAAGTAATGGAAAAACAAGTTGCCGATGTTCTCATTAAAATCTTTAAAGAGAATCACGTACATGTCAGAGTTTTATTTCAATATTTTGCGCCTCAAAACGAATATGAATATACAAATGAAGACTATCCTCGATTCATGACGCAGGATAATATGGCTCACTTTGAAGCGATGGAAGAAGATGATGAAAAAGAAGGGATAGAACCCTTTTTAGGAGATGCTTTTTCCGCTGCTGATTACGAAAGTAAATTGAAAGCTAAGGATGATGAATTGGCTTTAGCTGAAATCGAACGTTTGAAAAAAAAGAAAAAAGATAAATAATCAATATAATTCCCACCCATGAAAATGGGCGGGTTTTGTTTTTATTATTAAAAATAATTGTTAAGTGACATAGTAAACGGAAAGAAATTTTGAAATGACGATGGTTTCTCATTGAAATTGTGGTTATTTCATTTTCTTTTGCGTTAACATTGTCAAACATTGCTTTTTATATATAGTTATACATATAATTAAGTATACAAAAGGGAACCCTCACTTAAGTATGACTAACTTAACGCAAAGGCTAGATTGAGATACAAATGAAACGGAATCGTAATCTTTGTTCCTATTTTTGTAAATATTACTTTACCAATTCTGGTTTAAGTAATATGTTGTTAGGCTTTATTTTTTTACAATTTATTGTATGGGTAAACCTAGCTCCCATTCTCCTTACGACTAATTCGTAGGGAGATTTTTCTTTGTTTGTTTTCCTTACGTATGAATTGATGTGTGAAAACATCAAGTCCACTTTCTCCTGAGTTAGAAAATCTAAACTATGGCCTTTAGGAATTATGTATCTGATGAATTCGTGGTTGCGTTCACACGCAGCCTTATCAGTGGATCTATAAGGATTCGTATAGAACGTTCGGAGAAGCTTCTCACCTTTACTATTCGTTTCTATCTTGTAGAATCTAGAGAACTCAACCCCGTTGTCACACAAGCAGACTGGAAAGATTTTTTTAGTTAGATCTAATCCTAAATGGTTGAACAACAATTTAAGTTTGTGCACTACTTCAGTGCACGATTCACTTCTTTTGTAGAGTATTCCAAACTGGAATCTTGATTCAGGAAACGTAATGGTTAAAATAGCTTGTTTGTCAGTCTTTTTACCTTCCACTGAATCAAATTGAACCACGTGTAAACGTTTGTTGTTGCTGGTTAGTCTAGTGAAATCCTGAAAGGTCCTTCCATCCAATCGCACAACATTAAACTCTTTGGACTTTCTAGGATATGCATACTTTCTTTTCACTCTTACGAAGCGTCTTAACTCGTGCGGACGGCAAGAAAGATATCCGTGGTATATTAACCTTCTGATTGTCCTTTCGCAGCAGTAGTCCTGTAAGTCGGGATTGCTGACATAGATGTGATGAATACCTTGGCCTTTTTTAACTGCTGGAGTAACTACTTCATCAATAGCATTTAATACTTCTAATGCTAGTTTTACATGCATTCTAGATTGGGTTTTTCTATTGTTCGCAAGTTGATCCGCATAAGCGTAGTCATAGAAGCGTTTAGAAAGTTGACAATACCTAACTTTACGACATTTGTTGCACACCGAACTAGAGTTAGTGAGTCTACTACAATGAAAAGTATCCTTGCCTGGCTTAATTTTACAGTTATTAATTATTTCTCTGTATATTGTTGAAGGACTGCATCCTACAGTCCGCGCAATTTGAGAAAGACTTGCGTGTTCAGCTAAACACGCATTAATAGTCATCCTGTCATAGATAGTTAACTTGCTATATTTGTTAATTTTAGTTCCCATAAAGAACTCCTTTCCGGTGGGAACAAAGATATTTTTATGGTAGCACAATGTAAAAAAGACACGAAAAAGAAATTTTCGCGTTTACTATGTCACTTAACAACGAAAATAACACTATATTCAGGCTTCAAAGGCTAATGACTTTTGAGGCTTTTTTTGTTATAATCAGCACAAAGAATTAAAATTAATATTTGATAATTAGGAGGCTCAAGATGGCATCATCAATTGGAACAAGAATAAAAGAACTTAGAAAAAAAATAAATATATCGCAAGAGGACTTAGCAAATGAATTATATGTATCTCGTCAAACAATTTCTAAATGGGAATCTGACATTGTTAGCCCTGATATCAAAAACATTGAAATGATTAGTAAATATTTTGATGTCTCAGCTGATTATTTAATAAATGGAAAAGAAAATGGAAAAATTGCCAAGCAAAATAATATATGGATTTTTATTTGCTTATTTGTCGGAGTGATTATCATAGTTGGTACTGGCATATTGCTTATTATGAATAAAGGAAATGTATCTCCATCTTCAACTATAAATTTTTCCTACGAAATTGTTTTGATGATAATAGGATTATTATTTGTTTTTGGAGCAATTATTTATCTATTTAAGAGAAAAAAGTAAATATGTAAACAAATTTAGTCAATATTGAAAACATCGTTGTATAGATTTTTATTCTTGCTAAAAGTATTATTTAAATGTAATTACAAAACAAAGTTATTTGATGCAATAAGCATATGCAAGAAAGAAGGAAGAATGAAAAAAATAAATTTACTATCATTAATTGGTAGTATTGTAATGTGTGGAGTTTGCGCTCTATCATTTAATGGAACAGCAAGCGCTAATGATATAGATAGTATTATATCTAATGAAAATAATGTATCTATAAGACGTTCTAGTTATAAAGAAACTAGAGATAGTTCTTATGAAGCTATCGTCAGTATATTTGCTTATGATGGAAATCCCTCAAGCTCATCAAGTTCTTTTTTGAATTTTAATGGTCATGCATTTATAACGATCGAAAATTTAAATGCAAATTCAATAAAAGCAGGAAAAATGACTGCTTATGCTTATGAGACAGTTTCATTGAGTACTTGGGGGAATAAAAGTCAACATAATGGATTATGGTATAATTTGGAATCTTATTTTGCAAATAAGGGTGAATATGATGGAAGAGTATCTTTGTCGAGATATACTACTAGTTCAGAGTTGGAAACACTAAATTCATATATTAATTCACATGATTCGTGGTCAGCATTTACTAATTGTTCATCTTTTGCAACAGGGGCATGGAATACTATATCATCAACTAAGTTGTCAGCTGGTTGGATTAATACACCATCAAATTTAAAAGGATCTATCAAGAAGAATTCATATAGTATTAATAGAGCTATTGGATATAATAGTAATGTTGGATATTATACTGGAGATACATTTAATTATGTTAATATGAATTCAAAGGGGATTTTAGATTCTGAGATGGTTAATCCAAATAGTTTGTAAATTACATGAGGAGGAACTAATGAATGAATGGTAGAAAGAAAGTATTTATTATAGTTGCAAGTTTTATTTGTCTGTTTTCGTTATTTATTTTGGGTTTATCAATAATTAATCTTGCACAAAAACAATATGTTACTGGAGGTTTTTATACACTACAAGGACTAATCATTATGATTGTGATTTCAAGTCTTATATTTATTACTTCTATCGGACTTATAGTTTTACAACTTAAAAGAAAATAACTAACTGATAATGGAGTGAATTAAATTTTTAAGGTTTATTTCACTCCTTTTTTCTTAATAGAAAAAGTGACTAAACTGTAATCACTCTTTAATCTTCATAGTCCAATAGGAAACCATATCTTGTGGACTCATCATTTATATGTGAAAAATACTTCGTTTTCATATTAGTATTTCCAAAATTCATTAAAGGGAGATCTTTTTCGTTGTCAAAAATAATCAATTGACCTTGATCCATTGAATTTATAAAGTACTGATAGACACCTTTTCTAATATTATTAGAATTAAATTCTATTCTACCAACATCAGGACCAAGAGGTGGTGTATCAATGATAAAGAAGAAAGGCTTAATACTTGCTTTATCATATTGATACTGTTAAGTGACATAGTAAACGCAAAGAAATTTTGAAATTACCATGCCTTCTCTTATTGGGATTATCATTCTTTAGTCACATTTTTTGTTAGTATTACTTTAGCAATTCTGGTTTGAGTAATACGTTATTAGGTTTTATCTTTTTACAATTTATTGCATGGGTAAACCTAGTTCCCATTCTCTTTACGACTAACTCTTAAAAGGATTTTTTTGCTTTCCTTTCCCACATGGGAAAGATTTTCTTTGTTAGATCTAAACCTAAATGATTGAACAGCAATTTAAGTTTATGAAATATTTCAGTACACGATTTACTTCTTTGATAAAGTATTCCAAACTGAAATCTTGATTCCGGAAACGTAATGGTTGAGATGGCTTGCTTATCAGTCCTATTGATATTTTTTGACGATAATATTGATTATCATATCTATATAATTCAGTGATTCTATTGATAATTTCACATACATTCTAGATTGAGTTTTCCTATTATTTGCCACTTGATCTGCGTAAGAGTAATCATAAAAGCGTTTAGAAAGATGACAATACATAACTTTAGGACACTTGTTGCAAACCGAACTAGAATTCTTAAGCTTGCTACAAAGATAAGCATCCTTACCTGACTTAATTTTACAATTACTTGTTATTTCTCTATATATTGTTGAAGGACTGCATCCTATAGTTCGAGCAATTTGAGAAAGACTCTGGTGTTTAACTAAACAGGCATTAATAGTCATCCTGTCATAAATAGTTAATTTGCTGTATTTGTTTTTTATTTCCTATAAAGAACTCCTTTCTGACGGGAACAAAGATGGAATTATAATATTACAAGGATGAAAAGATACGAAAAAGAAATTTTCGTGTTTACTATGTCACTTAACATTATTAAAAATAATCAAATATTATAATCTTATAGGCTAAAGTAATGACTATTATTATGTTATAATCATAACGTATATGAATATATTATTAATCAGCGTAATCGCCTGCCAAAAAATCGTTGAAAAGAAAGAACCATTAAAGAAAATAATGTTCTCTTTTGACGTGCAGTATAATTTTTCAAATGCCCAAAAAAACAGAATTCAAAAATTGATTAAAGGAGTCTTGAAAAATTTTATCGCTTTGAAATACGAAGTGTTGTCAAATTTTGAAAATGTTAAGCCGAGGGAGAAAAAATTATACCTGTTAATTTGTACTTTGTTTAGTGTTAGATATCAGCAAAAAGAAGTCAGTTTGGATTCTTTAAAAGAAGAGTTCGCCGAAATAGTAGAGGAATGGAAAACAAACATTGATGTTGATAAAACATTCGCTGCTCTTGTAGATTTAGGTAATAGTAGTTTTGTTATTCCCGAGCAAGAGAAGGAAAATCCTATCAAGTATAATTCACTTGTGTTTTCTACTCCTGAATGGGTTATTAGACTGTGGCTTAAGCAGTTTGGTTTAGATACAACGATGAAATTGTTAATTGCCAATCAGAAGCCAGGAAATTTTTATGTTAAGCGCAACGAATTGAAAGTAACTGCTAAAAATTTTGAACAAAATAAATTGTTTAAACCTATTAAAAATTTTGAAAATGCATATGCTTTTGTTAAGAAATCTGGTTTTAGTGAAACCGAAGAAGCGCAGTTAGGCAACTGCTTCAAAGAGGATTTATCATATCAAGAGATTCTAAATAATATTCCTATTACCGCCGGATGCCAAGCTCTTTTTCTCAATGGGGAAAGAGATGAATTAGCCTTGGATCTCGCTGTTAGATTGAAGGAAGCTAACGGAGATTTAACTTTAAATATCGAAGATGAGATCAAATTCAGAAAAAGCAAATACAAATTTGAGAAAATCGGAATAACTAATGAGAGCACTTATCTTTCAAACATCGATTTATTGAGAACTTACATTGAATATAATTCTTTCGATTTGGTTATAGTTATGCCTAGATCTTCTCGCTTTGGCTTAATTAAAAAGAAGGCTGAAATTTTGGCTAATACGGGAAAACAAGATTATAAAAAATTGAAATATTATCAAGTGAGCTGCTTGGAAGATGCGAGTAGATACATACATAAAGATGGTGTTTTCGCGTATGTTGTCGAAACCATTAACAAGAGCGAGAGCGAAGCGATAGTCGATATGTTCTTAGAAAAGCATCAGGAATTTGAACTTGTTACCGCCCGCCAAATTATGCCTTTTGAAAATAATAATAACGGCGTTTATTACGCTGTCTTGAGAGGAAATTATGAGCGACAAGATTAATATGTATGGTTTGAGTTTGAAAGAACTCGAAGACCAAATGGAAGCTTTGGGTCAAAAAAAGTTTCGCGCCAAGCAACTTTACAGCTGGCTTTATAAATTTAATGTTGATTCTTTTGATAGCATGACGGATGTTTCTAAGAGTTTTCGTGAAGTTTTGAAAGAAAAATACACTTTAGATTTACCCAAAATCTATACTCAACAAATATCTGATGATGGAACCATCAAACTTCTTCTTGAACTCGGCGATGGTCACAAAGTTGAAACAGTTCTAATGCATTATTTTTACGGCGATTCCATCTGTATTACATCCGAACTTGGATGCAACATGGGCTGTAAGTTTTGCGCTTCTGGTTTACTTAAAAAAATTAGAGGCTTAGATGCTAGCGAAATGATGGGACAAGTTATCGTTATAAATAATTTACTTCGACCTATGAATCGAAAAGTCACACATATTGTCATCATGGGAACCGGCGAGCCTTTTGACAATTACGACAACGTTATTTCGTTTGTCAAAACCGCTAATTCTCAATTTGGATTAGACGTTGGCGCGAGACACATTACTGTTTCCACCGCTGGTGTTGTTCCCGGAATATTGCAATATGGCAAAGAAGGATTACAAATTAATCTTGCCATTTCTTTGCATGCTCCTATCGATGAAATCAGGGATAAACTTATGCCAATCAACAAGGCGTATCCTTTAAATCAACTCATGGAAGCTGTCGACCAATACTACATTGATTCGGGACGTCAAGTTACATTTGAATACATTATGATTAAAGACCTCAACGATACGGATGAATGCTTATCAGAATTAATTAGCCTTATAAAACCGCGACATGGCTTTATAAATTTAATACCTTATAACGAAGTGATGGAAAATGATTTTCGCCGATCTTCAAACAATCGCGTCCACATATTTCACGACGCTTTGTTGCAGGCTGGAATAAAATCCACGATTCGAAAAGAATTTGGCTCAGATATCGACGCAGCGTGCGGACAATTGAGGGCAAGGTATGAACATAAATAACTTGGAGTTATTTGCCTTGACCGACATTGGGAAAAAACGTTCTAATAACGAAGACCAAGCGGGTCTTTTTAATGGCGATGAATTTAAATCAATAATTATTGCCGATGGCATGGGCGGACATTCGGCTGGTGAAGTGGCATCCAGCATTGCGGTAAATACCATAATCAAGTCTTTTAGTTTAACTCCTAAACCCGAAAGTGTTTTTAAAGCAAAAAAAATGCTTCATAAGGTAGTGAGAAAAGCCAATACTTCCATTCACAAATTAGCTATTTCTAAATCAAAATATTACGGAATGGGGACTACGCTCGTTATGGCTGTAGCTCTTGATAAGTCAACCCTAATTGTCAATTGTGGTGATTCTCGAGCGTATACTTATAAGCGTGAAGGAAAAAGATTTCAAAAGATTACCTCCGATCAAACGGTCGTACAATATCTATATTCAATGGGTTCGATCACCAAGGAAGAAATGCTCGCATCTCCTAAGCGACATGTTCTGATGAACGCCATGGGAATTGCTAGCACGGTTGACTATGATTTATATGAAATTTTAAACGATTACGATTTACTTCTTTGCTGTTCGGACGGATTAACCAACATGGTATCTGACGAAGAAATTAAAGCGATAATCGAAGAGAATATTGATAATAAAATTGAAGTACTAACACAAAAATTATTGGATACCGCTTTAGATAATGGTGGGTTAGACAATATTTCTTTAAGTGTTATGGAGGCTAAATAAAATGAAAATAGGTGATTTATTAGATGATCGTTACGAAATAACGGGAACGCTTGGCGAAGGTGGCATGGCCATTGTTTATCAAGCGAGGGATATAATTACCGACAAAGATGTCGCGATTAAAATCATTCGCGAAGAGACTTTAAAAAATCCTTTAAATCTAACGAGATTCGAGAGAGAAGCGCGCGCAGCGGCTTCTTTAAAACATCAAAATATTGTTCAAGTCAGCAATTTAGGGGCTTTCCAAAATAGACCCTACATGGTTACTGAATTAGTAAAAGGGAAAACGCTAAGAGATGCTTTGAGTTTAAGAGGAAAATTTTCAGTTTTAGAGGCTTGTGACATCATGTATCAGCTGTGTTCTGCGGTCTATTACGCTCACCAACACGGAGTTATCCACAGAGATATCAAGCCTCAAAATGTTTTTATCACCGCTGATGGTTTAATTAAACTAGGTGATTTTGGCATTGCAACATTTCAAAATTCTTCTCACGTAACTCGCTCCGATGTAGTTGTGGGTTCCGTGCACTATATGGCTCCAGAGATTTCCGAAGGCAATCCTGCTTCACCGCAATCAGATATATATTCTTTAGGAGTTACTTTTTTTGAATTGGTTACTGGTCGCGTTCCTTTTGATGACGAATCGGCCGTGGCTGTTGCTTTGAAGCACATCAAAGATAAGTTTCCCTCGGTTAGAAAATTTAATCCCAAGTGTCCAATCATCATTGAAAAAATAATATATAAAGCATGCGCTAAGTCTCCTTACGATCGCTATAAATCCGCTGTGGATATGAGAAGAGATATTGAAAGAATCTTACAAAACCCTGATTTAATAAAGAAAAAAGTTGGATTTTGGGCAAAGATTATGAAAAAGAAATAACGTATGTTATACAGACTTATATCTGGTAATAAGCGTGTTTTTAAAGCTTTGGGCATGGAAGATGGCCACGAAGTTTTAGTGACGCCACGAAAAACCTTGCTTTACAATTTTGGTCCTCTTTTTATAGGGGATATTGTAGAAATCGACAAAGAGGATACGATAGTTAAAGCTCAGGAAAGAAAGAATCTTTTGATTCGTCCGAGAGTGGCAAATCTAGATTATGCCATCGTGGTTGCTTCTACATTTGAACCGGAATTTTCTTCGTATTTGCTGGATAAGTTTCTATGTTACTTAAATTTTTGTCGCATTCCTGCCATCGTTGTTTTTACTAAAATGGATAAGTTAAATTCCGAGGAATTAAAGACGATTGAAACATATAAAAATTACTATGAATCCATCGGCTTTGCTTCTTTTATGACTAATAAATACGACCCAGAAACTGTTCAACCAATCAAAGAATTGATCAAGGGGAAAACCATTGCGTTCATGGGACAAACTGGTGCGGGAAAGTCCTCTTTGATAAACACGATTGACGAAGATTTTAATCGCGGCATAGGAGATTATTCCAAAGCGTTAGGTAGAGGAAAGCACAAGACAAAGGAAGTTATATTTTTCAAATATCAGGGAGGATTAATTGGAGATACTCCAGGTTTTTCTTCGCTGGAATTTTCTTTGCTCAATATTAATGCTCAAGATTTATCGCGCATTTATCCTGGCTATGAAAAATATGCATTAAAATGCTATTATAATGATTGTATGCACATATCCGAAAAAGATTGCAAAGTTATCGAAGCTATCAAGGAAAACAAGATTTCCAAAGAAGGATATGCAAATTATCAAAAAATGCTTAAGGAAATTAAGGAGGGAAAGAAAAATGGCTAAGAAAAAATTAATCGCTGCACCATCCATTCTATCTGCTGATTTAGGCAAACTTGAAGAAGAGATTCAAGATTGCAAAAAAGCTGGTGCCACATATCTTCACTACGATATTATGGACGGACATTTTGTTCCAAATATTACTTTTGGACCTGACTTTATCAAGAGATTTTCCAAAGATGGATTATTTAACGATGTTCATTTAATGATTGATGACCCTGTAAAATATGCGAAGAAGTGCGTCGATTTTGGAGCGGATCTAATTACGTTCCACTTGGAAGCTGTCAGTGACCCAATCGATGCTCAGGAGATCATTAGACAAATGTCCCCCGATGTTAAGGTGGGTATTTCTATTAAGCCAAGAACACCAGTTGAAAAAATTATTCCTTTCCTCAATCACTTTGATTTAGTTCTTATTATGTCGGTTGAACCAGGATTTGGCG
>Ga0265294_10007049_pt1 | contig 13400 bp, 9 predicted proteins | sample MunlanPumphouse3_FD_192504 | JGI IMG/M metagenome (GOLD analysis project Ga0265294, IMG submission 192504) | Groundwater microbial communities from a municipal landfill in Southern Ontario, Canada - Pumphouse #3 | ecosystem: Environmental > Aquatic > Deep subsurface > Groundwater | place... | reverse complement strand
CATGCTGCTGCGGCGCGCCAGCGGCAGCGTGGAAGGTTTTGTGATCGAAGGCCCGACAGCCGGCGGCCACAACGCGCCGCCGCGCGGCCCGATGCAGCTTACGTCAGACGGCCAGCCGATCTACGGCGCCCGCGATGTAGTCAAGCTCGACGCCATGCGCAAGATCGGCATGCCGTTCTGGCTAGGCGGTGCCTACGGGTCGCCGGAGGCCCTGCGCGCGGCGCTCGCTGAAGGCGCCGCCGGCGTGCAGGTCGGCACGCCGTTTGCGCTCTGCGTCGAATCGGGCATGCGGACGGATGTGCGCCACGCGCTGATTCGCCATGCTCTGGCCAGCAACGGCAAGGTCTTTACCGACCCGCTTGCCTCACCCACCGGCTTCCCGTTCAAGGTCGCGCAGCTCGAGGGCACGCTCTCCGATCCGGCGGTTTACGCGGCGCGCCGAAGGATCTGCGACTTCGGCTATCTGCTCGAATCCTACCGCAAGGAGGACGGTTCGGTCGGCTATCGCTGCCCGGCAGAGCCCGTGGCCGCCTATATCGCCAAGGGCGGCAAAGAGGAGGACACCGTCGGACGCAAATGCATCTGCAACGGCCTCTTCGGCGACATCGGCCTCGCGCAGGTGCGGCCCGACGGCGCGCGCGAACCGGCGATTGTCACGCTAGGGGATGACGTCGCCAACATCGGTCGTTTCTGCACGCCGGAAAAGCTCGATTATACCGCAGCCGATGCGGTGCGCACGATCTTGGGCTGAGCGCGTGTCGGGCTGAGCGCGTGCGCCCTTCCGGTTTGTTCTGCACGGCAGGCTCATGGCGTGAATCCAGCGGTTAACGTGTGCCGCCAGCCCCGGGAAAGAGGGCAATCTGCGGTAGCGTTGTCGCTGAGGCGGCTGACGTAGGCTTCGACGTCGGCGCGCGATGCGACGAGCGCAGGATCGATGCCGTGCGGCTCGCACGCGGCCTTGATGTGGGCCAGCAACCGGTCGCACGGCGACTTGATCTTTCGTTTCGCGGCGAAGTCGAGTCCGGACGGCTGCGGGCACGCGTCCGCCTGAACCGCGAGGCCCTGCGTGACGGCATCCAGCAGCCGGGCGGCCACGGCCGCAGGCATCTTGTACGGGAACTCCGGCACGGCCTTGAGCGCGTCAAGGGTCGCCGGACTGCGCTGCGCGATCGCCGTCAAAAGAGTGTCGGGCAGGACGTGCCCGCGCGGCCAGTCACGCTGACGCGCCTCCTCCTCCCGCCACGCCGCGAGCTCGCGCAGCACTGCGAGCTGCCGCGGATCGAGGCGCGACCCGCCTTTGACGCGTTGATACATCAGGCGCGGGTCACGGTCGCCATACAGCGAGGCGTCATCCAGACGCGCCAGCTCTTCAGTCAGCCACGCTCGCTCGGTGTCGCCGGCACAACGCGCCAAAAGTGCCTCGCGCAGCGGGATCAGGTGGATGACATCCTCCGCTGCATATCGGAGCTGACCCGCGCTCAGCGGGCGGCGCAGCCAGTCGGAGCGCGTCTCGGCCTTGGCCAGCTCCACGCCCAACGCGTCGCGCAGCAGCGCCTGCAGCGACCCGGTCGAACTGAAGCCGGCAAAACCGGCCGCCACGCGCGTATCGAACACCGTGCGCGGCAGCGCGCCGGTCGCGCGGGCCAGACTCCCGAGATCCTGGGGCGCATCGTGCAGCAGCTTGACGACACCCCGGGCCGCCAGCACCGGCCCCAGCGCGCGTAAATCGCTCAGCGCCACGGCATCGGCCAACCAGCAGCCGTCTACCGTCGCCAGTTGCACCAGCCCGAGCACCGGGTAATAGGTCCGCTCCCAAAAAAACTCCGTATCGACCGCCACCGCCTCTGCGTCCAACAACCGCGCCGCCACGGCCTCAAGGCCCTCCGCCGTCGTGATCAACTCCGCCCCGTGTGCCATTGTCCCGCTCCTCATCAGTGCTGCCCCTCGCCGCCCAGCGGCATGTCGCCCTCACCAAAAACCTGGACGGTCGAGATAGTCCTGAACGCGACATGATCAGCAAACGACCAGACGATTTTTTTCTCCGGCGTGATCTCCATCAGGTGCGGCGCCGTGCCGAATTTCCCATGACCGAGCCAGTTACTCACCAGCACGTTGCCGTTGGGCAGCTTCTGAAAGCCTGTCAGAAATTTGAAGGGCTGCTCCGGCAGATCGGCGTTGCTGACCTGCCAGACGGTCTGGCCCTCGGGGTTGACCTCAATCAGGCAAGGCGTGCCGTTGTCGCCGCAGGCGATCAGCGTGCTGCCGGAGGCCAACCGCGCCGCGCTGTGCGGTCCGCCCGGCGTCTTGTGCGTCCAGACGACCGTGCCGTCCGCCGCGTACTCCGCCACATACCGGCCGCCGTAATGACACACCAAGAAGTGGCCATTGGCGAGTACCCGCGCATTGCGGATGTAGGCATGGCCACCCGCCTTGCCGGCGGGCAAGAGCGCGACCTCTTTCGCGATTTTTCCGTCCGGCGCAAGCTCGAGCAGGCGGCCGGAGGTACATTCGCCGACAAACGTATTGCCGTTGGCGAGGCGCTGCACGGCAAAGATCTCGGCCGGGCTCTGGTATGCGAATTTCACCGCGCCGTCTTTGCCGACTTCTTTGACACCATGGCCGGTCGTAAAGAGAACCGAGCCGCCCGGCAAGATCCACAGATCGTTGCAGTTCGGCGCTTTCTGCGTCCAACTTATCGAGCCGTCGGCCTCCACCACGCAGACCTTCCCGCTCGTGTAATCCGCAGCGGCAAACCGCCGTCCCTTCATGAACGGTGTCTCATCGGCCATGGCTGCTGCCGCCGCCAGCAGCAGACTCCCCCAAACACGCACGCGCGTCATCATGTGTCTCCCCCTCTCGGTTAACATCACACAAGCATACAGCGACAGGGGTCGCACGGGAAGCACGGATCACGGCGCGTCACAACACGATATCGAGGCGGGCACCGGCGAGCGTCAGCGAGACGGGCAGCGACTCGGTCTTGTCACCCTGCGTGACCGTGATGACATAATCGCCGAGAAAGCCGCGCGTGCGCGCCGTGCCGTCCGCGCCCGCCGTGACCGTTTCGTCTGTCCACCACGCCCGGGTCACGAGATCCAGCCACACCTGACCGGCCGGCTTAACCGACCAATCGCTGCGGTAGTAGGCGCCATTGGGGCGCCAGTGCGAGTTTTCCCAAAACCCCCATGTCAGCAACGCGACCACGGCGGGGTGGCTGAACGCGACCGTCAGGAAATCGCGCGTGAAGTCGGCCTGAAGCTGTTCGTCCTGGGTGTCGATGTCGTGCTCGGTGATTGAAATCGCGAGGCCGAGCGCGGCGAAGCGGTCGAGGATCGCGAGCATGCGATCGGGCGGCGTGGGCGTGCCGCCGAAGTGCGCCTGCATGCCGAGCCCGTTGATCGGCGCGCCGCCCTGCTTGAGAAAGCGCAAGGTCCGCTCGAAATGGTCCTGATGCGCCCGGTCCATGCCGCCGCCGGACAGGATGGCATAATCGTTGAGGTAGAGGTTGACCTGCGGGTCGTGGTGCCGGGCCAGCTTGAACCAGGCGATCATCTCCTCGTCGCCGAGCACCTTCATCAGATCGTGGTTGGTGTACGGCTCGTTGATGACATCCCAGTCGATCAGCCGGCCTTTCAGGGTCGACACCTCGTGCGCGATGTGCGCGTTGATGCGCGCGCGCAGTTTGTCAGGATCACCCTTGAGCGCCTGCAAGTCACGGGGCGTGTTCTTCCAAGAGGGCCACACCAGACAATGGCCGCGCACGTCGATCCGCCGTTCGCGCAACCAGTCGAGCGCCTGAAGGATACGCGCGTGATGGGCCGGGTTGTCCCAACTGCCCCACTTGAGATCGTTTTCAAACACGACGCGCGAAAAGTGCTTCTCGATGACCGCGCGGTACGCCTCGCCGTCGGCATCCTGCCGTAGAATGCCCTTCACGGTCACGGCCGAGCCCCAGCCGAACGCATGACGCCGCATAGCCACCGCCACCTTGGCGCCGGGCACCGGCTGGCCCGCGCCGTCGGTCACGCGCACCGTGAGATCCCCCTTGCGGTGCCGCTCGATGCGCGCCGCGGCCGCAGCGCGCCAAGGCGCGTCCAACGCCTGCCCCGCATAGGCGATGCGCGTGCGCGGCAGGCGCGCGAGGTCATAGCCGGTCCCGAAGGCGTAGAGCGCGACATCCGCGATCTCGACGCGCTGCGCCATGACGCCCAGATGGAAGCCCGCGCTGGCCCGGCCGGCCTCATAGGTGTCGAGCGCCTTGAACGGCAGGAAGATTTCCTGCCACGCGCGGCCCAGCGTGACGCCGCAGCTCAGCGATTTGTCATGCGGCGGTCCCGCCTTCTCAAAGATCGCATGGATCTGCCCTTCGCCGCTTTCGGTGCGCGCCTCCAGCGTGCGCGCAAAGAAACGCATCCAGAGCGCCTCGCCCTTTTCAATGCGACGCGTCGTGCGGAACTGAAACTGAACCGCCCAAGGATGATCAGGCTGCGCGCGGATGTCGCAGCGGAGCGCCTCGGCAAAAGGCTGGCCTGCGACCTTCACGCGCGTCAGGGTCCCGTGATCGGTCCGGCTCTCCGCGCGCAGCGACGCGATGGCGTTCTCTTGAATCGCGGGCACGCCGCCCTCAGGCACTGCGGCAATCAAGCTCCCGGCGGTCAGGAGCGTCAGACTCATCAGCACTCGTTTCATTTGCCTCTCCTCACGCGGCCTGAAAGCGGCTGCCGTCCGGTAACGGCATATCCAGCAGGTCGGCCAGCGCACGCAACAGTTCGGTTTCATCTTCAGTCAGCGCGCCATCCGCGCGCATCACAAACGAGCAGGCGGTCAGCAGCTCGCCTTTAAAGAGCGGCGCGAGGCCGTCCAGCCGCTGTACGGCGGCGTCCCACTCGGCCAACGTGCAGGCGCGGCGCGCCGGCATCGGCAGCCGGCCGACCCCGAAGGAGGCCGCACGCGCGGCGCCTTCGCGCCAGGCCGTCCCGGCGGCGGCGTCATCGTGCGGCTGGCCCAGATAGGCCATCACGCCCAGCACGGTTGCGGCCTCGGCCTGCACCCGCGCGGGCGGCAGCGGTTTGCCATAGAAACCGCGCACCGCACCCGCCGGCCGCAGCGCGCGCTGCATGCGACCGAGCAGCAAGGCTTCAAACAGCGAACGCTCGCGGTCCGCGTCCGCCAGATCGCGAGCCAGCGCCAGGCAGGCGGCGCGACCGGCCGGCGCGCGCTGCCGGACGCTCTCAACCGCCAGATCCAGCACTTGGCGCCAGGCGATGCGGTCCATGCCCTGCAGCGCGTCGTGCCAGCGTTCGGCGGCTGCGGCCAGAGCGGTCGCCTCCGCGACTGCGATCCGGCTGCGCTGCCGCTGGCGAATGTCCGCGTCCCCGCTCAGCAGCAGCCCGTAGAGCGCGGCGGCGGCGTCTTCGGGGCGGGCCAGCGTTTCGCGCAGGCCCGGCTCGAGCGCGGGCAGCGCGCGGGCCGCCGCCGGGATTTCCGCATCGGCACCGGCCTGCACACGCGACGCGGCCAAGCCTGCGGCCACGTTCATCGCGGCCGGCACGGCGGGCGCGGTCGCACCATTCTGCGGCGGCGCGCGCCACGGCGTGAAATCGCCCGTAAAACCGGGGTCCAACTGGCGGATGCGCGACAGCAGCGGCGGATGCGAGTCGAAGAGGCTGCTCAGCGACGCGCCGGGCGAAAAAAGCAGGTGCGCGAGTTCGCTGCGGTTGGCGCACCGCATCGCGCTGCCGAAACTCGATGCGCCGATCCGCTTGAGCGCACCGGCCAGCCCCGACGGGTTGCGCGTGAACTGCACGGCCGAGGCATCCGCCAAAAACTCGCGCTGGCGCGATACTGAAGACTGAATCAGCCGCGCAAAGAAGACCCCGGCGCTGCCGATCACCCAGAGCGCCAAGCCGGAGAGGAACGCGATGAGCAGGATGCCGCCGCCGCTGTTTTTCTTGTTGCCCGACACGCGCACGAAGCGCAGCGCCATCATCAACTGCCGTCCCAGGATCGAGGTCACCAGAATCCCGAAGAGGACGCCCAGCAGCCAACTGTTGAGCCGCATGTCGCCATTTTTGATGTGGCTGAATTCATGCGCGACCACGCCGTGCAACTCTTCGCGCGACAGCCGCTCCAGCGCGCCGCGTGTCACGGCAACCGCCGCATCGTGCAGCGAGAAACCGGCCGCAAACGCGTTGATGCCCGGCTCCTGCTCCAGCACAAAGACACGCGGCACCGGCACGCCGGAGGCCAGCGCCACCTCTTCCACGATATTGAGCAGACGCCGTTCCAGAAACCCATCGGCACGACCGGACACGATCTCGCGGCCGCCGGCCGACCGCGCCACCGCCGCCCCGCCCTCCGCCAGCGACGCCCGCCGGTAGAGGGTGCCGCCCCCGATGACCGCCGCGCTCACCCCGGCGGTCACCAGCAGCCAGAGCGGGTCCCACGCAAACACCTGAATGCTGGCGCGCCCACGGCCGGACATCTCCCGCGACTCGTCACGCGCGGACTCCGTCACGAGCGCCACGATCGCGCGCGAGGCGAGATAGAAGGCGCACACGATCAGCACCACAGCCGCCGCGTAATACACGAGCAGCACGCGCGTCCGGCGGCGGGCGGCTTCCTGTCGGGCGAAAAAGGTCATGGCCGTTCAATCAGAAGCGCACCTGCGGCGCCTGCCGTTCGGCGGCCGACTCCAACTCCAGCGGCTGCGCCGCCGCGAAGTTGAACAGCGCGGCGATCAGCGAGGCGGGAAACACCTCGCGGCGGATGTTGTACGCCATGACCTCGTCGTTGTAGGCCTGGCGGGCGAAGGCGATGCGGTTCTCGGTGGAGGCGATCTCCTCCTGAAGCTGCATCATGTTCTGGTTGGCCTTGAGATCGGGGTATTGCTCCACCACCACCATCAAGCGGTCGAGCACGCCGCGCAGCGCACCTTCGGCGCCGGCCAGCGCGCGCATGGCCGAGCCGTCGGCCGGCGCGGCGGCGGCGGCCTTGGCGGCGGCCGCCGCCTGATTGCGCGCCGCGATCACCGCCTCGAGCGTCTCGCGCTCATGCTTCATGTAGCCTTTGGCGGTTTCCACCAGATTGGGAATCAGGTCGTAGCGCCGCTTCAACTGCACGTCGATCTGGGCAAACGCGTTTTTAAACCGGTTCCGCGCCTGTACCAAGCCGTTGTACACACTGATCGCCCATCCCGCGAACAACACAGGCATGCCGATCACGATGGCCAGCATCATCATGCTCATACGTGGTCCCCTTCTGTAAGATGGAGCCAGTATAGCACCCCGCCCAAACCACTCCAACACGAAACGGCCCTCGACACAGGTTGCCAGAAGGCCCCGCCCCGCGCTATACTGCCTCATCGGTGGGTGGTTCGGGACAGGCAAGTTGCGGGCGTTTTCGCCCGCAACACCGTTTCACCCGAAAACGTTTTGCTTGCGGGAGAATTGGGCATGACGATCCGGACATTCTTTGACACTGCCGCCGCGCAAGCGCCTGACGCGCCGGCGCAGCGTTTCTTTCAAGACGGCCAATGGACGACGCGCTCTTACCGCGCGCTGAGGGAGCGGGTCGTGCGCGCGGCGTCGCTCATCCAGCAACTCGGCATCGAGCCGGGGTGTCAGCAGGTGGCGCTGATGCTGGAGAACAGTCCGGAATGGCAGGAGATCTATCTGGCGCTGGCCTGCGCGGGCGTGGCGGTGGTGCCGCTGGACCCCAAGCTGCGCGAACAGGAGATCACGCACATCTTGGCCGACTCCGAATCCGTTGCGATTTTTGCGGGCGCGAAACTGCGGGAGACGGTGTTGCGCGCGGCCGCCAACCTCTCTGACATGCGCGCGTTTGTCTGGGTGGGTGCCGCCGACGCGGAGGCGGCCGACGGCGCAGACGGCCGGACGCAATGCGTCTATGACGCCTGCACGGCGCAGGCGGAGGCGGCGTCCCTGCGCGCGGCGGAGGCGTGGCTGGCCGTTCACGTGCCGCAGCCCGACGACATCGCCTCGATCATTTACACCTCCGGCACCACGGGCAAGCCCAAGGGCGCCATGCTGACGCACGCCAATTTCACGTCGAATGTCGCCGCCACGGTCGAACGGGTCGGGTTCTATCCGACGGATAATTTTCTGAATGTGCTGCCACTGTTTCACGCATTTTCGTTCACAGCCAATTTCATGCTGCCGCTCGGTGTCCAGGGCTGCTGCAGTTTTGTGCGTTCCGTGCGGACGATCGCCGAGGACATGGCGGTGCTGCAGCCGACCGTCCTGCTGGCCGTGCCTTTGATGGCGGAGAAGCTGTACGCGCGCATTGCGGAAAAACTCAAGAAAAGCCTGCTCGCGCGCGGGCTGCTGGGCATCGGCCTCAAGCGCGTGGTCAGCAAGAAAGTGATCGAGTCGTTTGGCGGCCGACTGCGACTGCTGGGCATCGGGGGCGCACCGACATCGCTCGCGGTGCTGAAAGGTTTTCAAGAGGTGGGCATCCCGGTGCTGGAAGGCTATGGCCTCACAGAATGCGCGCCGGGCGTGGCCTACCCTCGTCTGGACGCGTACGTGCCGGGAACGGTCGGCCCCGTGCTGGACAACATGCAGTATAAATTGGTGGATACGGATGCCGCCGGCGCAGGCGAATTGTGCGTCAAAGGCCCGAACGTGATGAAAGGGTACTACAAGAATCCCGCAGCGACGGACGAGGTGTTCGACAGCGACGGGTTTTTCCATACCGGCGACTTGGTCCGTCTCGACAGCCAGAAAAACGTCACGATCTGCGGCCGCAAAAAAGCGCTGATCGTGAACCGCGAAGGCAAGAACATCTATCCTGAAGAGATTGAGCAGGTCATCGAGCGGTGCCCGCTCGTGCGGGATGTCGTGGTGCTCGGCTACCGCATCGGCGGCGAGAGCGGGGAGCGGGTCGGCGCCATTGTCGTTCCCGACCCCGATGCCGTCACCGCACAGAATAAAAACGTGCCGCTTTCTGAGTCCGACAGTGAAGCCCGCGTGCGCGAAGCCGTGCTTGCCTGCGGCCGCTCGCACGTGGCGGAATACAAAATGCCGCGCAAGATCGTTGTGCAGCCAACTCCGCTGGAGCGGACCTCCACCCTGAAGGTGCGGCGCGTGCTGTACGCGGGCTCGCTGGATGAAGCAGGCGACACAGCCACCACACCTCAAGACCTCGAATCCTCCGCCGACTTTTAGAGCGGTGCCGGGCTACTCTTTGCGCACGTCCACGCGGGTCGATCCGCCGCGCGCGTAGGGCGGCGGGCTCACGACCGCCTTGCCGTCGTCCGGCGGCGGCGTGCTCGCCGCGCCGCCGCCGAAAAAGGGGAAGCCCGCGAACGGCGAGCGCCGCCGTGCCGCGCCGTCCTCCATCAGCACCATGCGGTACTCGCGCTCGGCCGAGGTGTAGATGTAGTAGGCAATCAGCAGACGGATCAGCATGTAGCTTTGGAATTGATGCGTCAAAAAGGAGACCGCCACCGAAAGCGCCATCAGAATGGCGAGGAAGCGTCCGATCCGCGAGGCCACCCACGTGGCCCTCACGCGCGTCATAAAGAACTGCTGAAGAAAAGCACGCAAGATACGGCCGCCGTCCATCGGAAACGCCGGCAGGAGATTGAAAACGCAAAGCCCAATGTTGATCGCCCCCACATAGAACAAGAGGCCCGGACGATACCCCGATGACGTCGACACCGACAGCGGATCGATGCGCAGCAGCAGCGCGGACGCCAGGCAGAGCGCGCCGAGCCCCGCGCTCACCAGCGGGCCGGCCGCCGCCATCAGAAACTCCTGCCACGCCTTGCGCGGCATGTTCACGATGGTCGCGCAGCCGCCGAGCAGCATCAGCGTGATGTCGCGCACGCGGCAGCCAAACGCCTGCGCCACCAGGCTGTGGCCCAGCTCGTGCAGGGCGATAGACACCGCCACGCCGACGCCTACCGCGATGCCGAGCAGCGGATTGCCGAAGTCACTGACCATGAAGAACAGCATCAGGATCAGCGACCAGTCGATGTAGATCGGGATATCGGAAACGGTGGCGATTTTGTAAGCCATAGCAAGCAGTCTCAGACAAAAAAGGGGGTGCGTTTACAACGTGGTGACCAACAGGCGCGCGGCGGCGTCAGGCTCCAGACGATACGCGCCGGCATCCGCCGGCACGAGAGCGCTTTGTCCGGCACGCAGCAGGACGCGCTCGCCGCCCGCCGACACGGTGACCGCGCCGGCCGTGACAAACAGCGCGTGGAACGAGCTGTCGTCCACGGCCACGTCGAGCGGGTTCGTGAGCGCCAGCCGGCGCACGCTGAAATAGTCGCAGGCGACCACATCGGACCAGCCTGCGCCCGCCTCGCCCGCATCGTCCGGAGAGGCGATCATCTGCGGCGCGGGCAGCGACCAGTCGATCGTCTTGAAGCTCTCCTCGACATGCAGCGCGCGAGGCTGGCCGTCCGCGCCGACGCGGTTCCAGTCAAACAGCCGATAGGTCGTGTTGGAGTTCTGCTGCACCTCATAGATCAGGCAGCCCGCACCGATCGCATGCACCAGTCCGCCCGGGATGAAGAGCGCCTGGCCGGGCTCGACCGGCATTTCGACAAGCTGCGCTGCGGCCGTACCCTCGGCCAGCGCCCGGTGCAGTGAGTCCGGCGTCGCGCCCTCCGCCAGTCCTGCATAGAGCGAGGCGCCAGGCGCGCGGTCCAGCACCACCCACATCTCGGTCTTGGGTTCGCCGCCGGTGCGTCCGGCGTTCTCGGCATGCGGATGCACCTGCACGCTCAGCCGGTCACGCGCGTCAATCACCTTGAAGAGCAACGGGAACCGGCGCGGCTCATGCGCGCGCGTGCCGGTCAACGCCGCACCGTACGCGGCCGCCAGCTCTGTGAGTCCGCGCCCCGCGAACGGTCCGGCAGCCACCACGCTCTCGCCGTCCGGCCGCGCCGCAATCTCCCACGACTCCGCACAAACCTCCGGCACATCCGTCCTGCCGTACACTGCGGCCAGACGGTTCCCGCCCCACAGATAGCCTTTGTAGACCGGCTTGAAAACCAAGGGAACACACAACGCGCTCATGCCGGTTCAGTGTATCACCCCGTCGCCGGATTGCAAGGTCGCGTATCGTGTGTGCCAGGGCCGACGCCTCTTAAATTTGACTCATAACGTCAGAACTGCGGGTGTGACATGCACCCAGTGAGTGCCATGCAGTCGGCACTGCGGCATGGTTTTTGTGGCCCCTCGTCCCCGTACCCGTACACGTACACGACGGCCTCAACCCTTCCCATGACCGTGTACGGTCCCGCGACTGGCCGGAGCTTGCTCTCATCCAAATCGCTATCGGGATCGGGATCGTCCATTTTGAGCCGTCCCGCGCGGCTCCTCTCGCGATGGGGTCGCAAGATGTTCGATCCCGATAGCGATCCCGATAGCGATCCCGATCCCGATTTCTATGTCTACTCCCAACGTCAGCGTTGCGCGCGTGCTTTGAACGAAGAGCCGGGGGCGCGGACGGCCCCGTCCGCGATTTGAAACCTGATTCACAGACTCCCGACACAGGCAAAGTGATCAATGCGCCGACATCGTGGGTGAAAGGCCATAAGACAAGAAATTAGATGCGTCAGCCCTGTCGTGTGTTTCGCGTATCGTATGGAACCGCCGGAGGGCGCGATTTTTTTGTGTTGAAGTTGAGCGGCAGGAAAGCGGTTGGGGGGCGGTTTGGTGTGCGGTGACAACCGAAGGGCGGCACCGCTTTCCGGCCCACGTGCGGCACGGAAGCGGTGTCGCGCAGGATACCGCTTGCCGCCGCACCCAACGAGGCCCCGGCAGGGCAAAGGCGGGGAAACGGCCGATGTGCCGCGCGTACGGTCTGTGGCGTGCGGGAGCTTGCTTCCGCTTTTCCAAAGCGGCGGCAAGCCGCCGCACTCCATAACTCAGCGACAGGCGTCCAAAAGGTACGGACGGCAGGCTTCGAGACGCGCGTCGATTTCAGCCTTCTGGAGATCGGACAGCCTTACTTCATCCACAATCCATTTGCGTCCGCGCTTGTCATCCTTCGCCGCCGGCCTCCGCGTGTAGGTGTTCACGAAGACGCCGCGCTTCTGAAGGACATACAGGTGCGGGCCGCGCATCTCGTCGTCGGCACTCGCGAAAACGTCGCCGAGATTATACATAAGCAGCAGCTTCGAATAAACGTCTGCCAAGCGCCCGTTCGGATCGCCCGCCTGCTGCTCGCGCCACATCCGCGCCAGCAGATCGGCGTAACCGGGACGCTGCGTGATCATGCCTTCGGTGCCGAGCCGGCGGCTCTGATACAGCCAGCCCTTCGCCCCCCAGCCGCTGAACACGGTCTTGATAACGGGTTTCGCGGCCACGAGTTCGGCGATGCGGCTGTTGACCTGAAGACCCGGAGACTCCTCTTTCACATAGCCGTAAATGCCGGGGTAATCCTTGGCAAGGCGCACGACGAGCGCAACGTCCGGCTGCGGGCTCTTGCCGTTGTAGGTCTGGATGATCACCGGGCATTGCGCGATTGCGGCGAGCGCGCGAAAGTGCGCGTCGATGTCCGCCTGCGTCTTGGCATCATCCGGGGGACGGGCGAGAATCGCCATCCTGATTCCGTGGCGCGCCATCGTTTCATTGACGGTCCGGACGCGCGAAAGGGCTTCGCCGGAGGTCTTGCCGGGACAAATCGCCGTCAACCGAGCCTTGAAATCCGGCTGAGCCGCGCGGGCCGCGAGCGCGTCGAGCCCTTTCTCATATTCGCCTTCGGCGACCAGGTCCGCGACCTCACCGGCTGTTGGCCAGATCACCCCGTCGACACCGCAGGCGTTTACGAACGCCGCCTCGCGGACGAGCGTGTCGACATCGAGCGCGCCCGTTTCTGTCCACGGCGTGCAAAGCAGCGGAAACGGCCCGCGAATCGCTTCGGCGGCACACAAAGCGCCCGCCGCCAGCATCAAAGCCAAAAGAACGGGTAATTTCATCGCCGGGACCTCCTTATTGTTCAAATGGGTTCCAACCCTTTGCGCGAGCAAGATTGGCGAACGTGGCCTCGATCAACCGATCCGCCGTGTCTTCGCGGGGCGCACCGCCCTCGACCGGCAGGGTCTCATAGCCGCCGCGCGCGAAGCAAGCCTCCAGCGGCACATACCCGCACGCGCCCATCGCCAGCGACACGGGCCAAGTGGTCTTGAACGGCGACCGCCGCTTGATGGCCAAGCCCACCTCCGTGAAGGGTTCGCCCGGCAGCGAGGTGACCGCGAAGCGGTCGCCGAATGCCAAGGTCACCAGCCGGAAGCGACGACAACGCCCCGAGCAGTGCGCGCGATAGGCCAGCGTCTGCTCGGCAAAAAAGCGTGCGACAGCGCCCTCGCCTGTGGCAAGCCCCTCGCTCGTCAGGTCGCTGCCAGAGGCCCGGGCGCC
>Ga0265294_10007048_pt1 | contig 13400 bp, 6 predicted proteins | sample MunlanPumphouse3_FD_192504 | JGI IMG/M metagenome (GOLD analysis project Ga0265294, IMG submission 192504) | Groundwater microbial communities from a municipal landfill in Southern Ontario, Canada - Pumphouse #3 | ecosystem: Environmental > Aquatic > Deep subsurface > Groundwater | place... | reverse complement strand
GCAAGGCCTCTCTGGCTCTCCATCTCTTGAAGAGATCCAACATTATGTACTATAAAAAATTCGGCGTGTCCCTCTGGGTTCTGTGCTTTTCTTATATAATATGTGAGCCCATTATCTAGTTTACCTATTTTGAAATTGTTATCTATAGGTAGTGGTTGGGTTACGTTGAAACTTTGACTGACCCCTGCTGTTAAGCTAAATAGCATAATAAATAGCAAGGTGTGTTTAATTATTGAGTGTCTCATATATCTATATCTATTTAGTAGTAAAGTTCATTTCGTCTAGCAGGTGGGTGGCTTTAGCATACTTCTCTATTACCCAGAGTACGTAGCGAATATCTACGTTTACACATTTGTTCATTTCTGGATGGAAATAGGCATCTCCAGCTAAAGACTCTTTATTGCCATCGAAAGCTAAGCCAATTAAATTCCCATGGGCATTTAGTACTGGGCTACCTGAGTTCCCTCCTGTTATATCGTTGTTAGAAAGGAAATTTACATACATGGTTCCTTTAGTACCCCATCTACCCCAATCTTTTGATTTTATTAGTGATAGTACTTCTGGTTTAATATTAAATTCGTAGCTATTTGGGTTGTATTTATCTAAGAAGCCTTGAGCTGTACTATGAGCACTGTAGTAAACACCATCTGAAGAATTAATTGGCCCAACTGTTCCGTATGTAAGTCTCATTGTAGAGTTGGCATCTGGGTATTGAATCTCTCCTTTCTCTTCTCTCATTTGATATAGAAGTTTGGTGTATAGGTTTTCCATAGTATATGTGTTCTTACCCCGTATTGCTTTGTTCTCTTCTTCTCTGAAGTCTGTTATTTTAGTAGAGCTAGCAAGTTGGTGAACCGGGTCTTGAATGTAGAAAGAAATTGGTTGAGGCTTTGAAGTAACTTCTCTGAATTTATCTGGGTTAAGTAAGATTGAATTATTAAAAATGTAATCTGTAATTTTATTTGCATCTCCTTTGAATTCAGTGTTGAGCCAAGTAATATACTCTCCCCAAAACTCACTCTTTACATTTGCTAAAAACTCTCTTACTTGGTATCTCATTAGCTCTTTTTCAACCTCCATAACCAAGTTACTATAGCCTTTCTCTACTTGCCTTATAAAAGATCTATGTAATCTTGAGCCTGGTATAAGTGTATCTATATTGTCTCTGTCGCTGGCTGTTTTTAAAGAGTTAACACGATTTGCAATAAATATAAAGCCTTGGCCTGCAACCATTGTTTCTTGGTAGTATTTCTTCTGAGTTGTTATATCTGCTATAGCATTATAAGTATCTCTTAAATCTTTTATTAGATTACTATATTTTGCTTTTCTTTCGGGGTTACTCTCTATCCATTGTTGTAGCTCTTTCTCTTCTTGAGCTTTAATATTTGCAACACCAAAGCGTCTAAAGTTTAATACCTCTCCTGCTTGCAGCTCTTGAACATTGCTTATTCCAAAATAATGATCGGCGTATATTAAACGAGTTTTAGGATCTTGTTCCATAAAACTGTTCATAATTCTTAGTTTTCCACCACGCACTTTAACCGATACTGGGTTGGTAACTTTTTCAATTTCGTTTACACCAAATGAAGATCTATATCTGTTTGTTCTTCCAGGGAAGCCCATAATCATGGTGAAATCACCCTCTTTTACTCCTTTAGTAGAGATGTTTAGCACTTTTTTAGGAGTAATAGGAGTATTGTTTGCAGAGTATTTAGCAGGTTTTCCATCTTTATTCCCGTATACACGGTAGAGTGCAAAATCTCCTTTGTGTTGTGGCCACTCCCAGTTGTCTGTGTCGCCTCCGTATGCTGCAATTGAGACAGGAGGAGCTCCAACAAGACGTATGTCTGTATAAACTTCGTAATAGAATATGTAGTATTTTGTTCCTTTCCACATAGACATTGCCATAACCTCCATTCCACTCTCTTTGCTGTGCTTTTTCTCTATAATGTAAGATACTTTGCGGAATCCAGCACGTTGTCCAAGGCTTTCTAATGAATCTTGAACCTCTCTAACTTCATTGGTGCCATCAATTACTTTTCTTAAAAAGAAGACAGATTTACCTTTAATTGGTATCTCTTGATCTCTGTTCATAGCCCAAAACCCATCTTCAAGATAATTTTTCTCTGGAGTGCTCTGTGAGTGAATATCTCCATATGCACAGTGATGGTTGGTTATTAAGAGCCCCTCTTCTGAGATCATACTGCCGGTACATCCAAAATCCAAGGCAACTATTGCATCACTTAATGAGGTGTTGTTTTGGTCATAAATAATTTTTGGGTCAATTTTAAGCCCTGCTTTTTTCATTTTTACTGCTAGATTTTTATCTAACAGGTTTATTAGCCACATGCCTTCGTCTGCTTTTACAGGGCTAAAAATTGAAAGCATAACTAATAGTGTGATAATTCGTGTAATGTGTTTCATGATAAGTATTCTAGTTTTTTAATAAGAGAACCCACATAAAATGCGGGTTCTCTGTACTGGATTTAATTTAATTTACAGAGTTCTACCTTTTTCTGTAAATTTTATTTTAGCATCTACCTCTGTAACGTTTCCGTCACGTCCTTTAATGCCCCATTTAGGCATGGTTATAAGCTCCCAAAGTTTATCTTCGTTTGTAGCATCTTTGGAGTAGGTAATCTGGAAACAATATTCGTTGTTCTCGTTTACTAATGTTTCAATTTTGAGCATACCCTCTTGCTGTGAAAGGTGGTTAGAGAGGTAAGGAAGATTCCTAGAAATAATTGGTTTATCTAGACTCGGATATACAATTTCGTAGATAGCTTCATTTTTGCCCTTCCACTCTTTTTGCGAGCCAAACTCTACGCTAAAGTTGTTAAATTGACGAATAAGAAACTCTCTTCTGGTAATTGTATCTACCACATCAGACATACCTTCAAAATGATATCCAACCTTAACAGTTCTAACACCGCCACCATGAACAGGCATCTCAAGCTCTTTCATCTCTACCATGGTTTTTAGGAACTTCTCGTCTATTGGCTCATCTACAGCCATGTATACTCGTACAATTAGTGGACAGCTATATTCTGTCTCCAAACCGTAGTATGCTTTACCGGTATTTCTTATTTGCATACCTACATAGTTAGGGTCCATTTTATCAAACATTCCATCTGTGTACATTGTGACTACTTTAATTAGCTCTTCTTCTACAGGGGGAGTATTTATTTTAAATTTACTTGGAACATAAATCTCTTCTCTAATTTTCTCTTCTGAGATCTCTTTAGGTGCATAATAAATAGTTGCATATGAGCCTTTTACAAAAGTAGCAACGCCATAAACACCAGGTATTTGCTGAAGTTTAGATTGGAATGTTTTAGAACTACCAAAGCAGGTTATTGAGCGTAATCCTTCAATCTTAACCTTTTCAAGTTGCTCATGTTTAGCTTCATCTCCCCATCTTTCATCAATTGTAGGAAGTTCTACTTTTGTTCCTAAGAAAAGTGCTACAAAGAATAGTGCTATTGTAAGTATTGCAGGTAACCAACGGAAACTTTTTTTACCTCCAAAAGTGAGGGCATCAAAGTTACAGCTTGCAATACATTCGCCGCAAAGATTACAATCTATATGTTTTACAGATTTTACTTTGTCTACATTAATAGTGTAAGGGCATTTCTTAGCACAAACACCACAATCTGTACATTTTTCAGTATCTCTTACAACTTTAAGAAGAGGGAACACCTTTGATTCAAGGTAAATAATCTCCCAAAGCCATCCTAAGATAGCAGCTCCAGCAAGAAGATATACCCATGAAAGAGCTAGTCCAGCAAAGTCAAATAGTGCATATGCAGCCACTAGAGCTACAAAAGTTATTGCAAATTTAAAGATGTTACTAAGTGCTCCAAGTGGGCAAAGATATTTACACCAAAACATCTTAACAAAGAAGTTTCCTAGGATAAATATTGCTATAGATATTATTGTCATCCATAGAGTGATCTCTCCCATAAAACCAGTTGCGGTGGCATAATAGGGGTCAAAGTTTTTACAGAAAAGCTCAGAGTCGTTTACCGTCATGTAAAAAATCCAAAACAGAAGAATGTATTTAAATGAGCGTAAGGCTCTGTCTGCTATAGTGCCACTTTTTATTACAATTTCTTTTACTTTAAGTTTTTTGCGCAATTTGCTAAACTGCTCAGTAGCCCATCCTAAAGGACAAAGATATCCACAGAATAGTTTGCTGAATAAAATTACTCCAATAGCAAGTACAACACCCATCATAATTTGGGTTGCTGTCATACTACAAGCTAAAGAGCCAGCAACAAGGTAGGTCGCTAAGGTTTGCAGACCACCAAAAGGACAGTATGCTTCACAATCTGCACTTTCATTGCCGAAAAGTTTTGTCATAACAATGATTATTGCAATGACTGTTCCCCACTGTATTAAATGGCGGAACCAATTTTTCTTAAGGTTCTTCATTTTTTTGTTTTAAATTAAATATTGATTAGATATTGATTTGTTTAATACTACTTTTTTTAACTGTTTTGAGACTCATGGTTTGACATTAGTCGTGTTGAAATCCTACGCAAAACTAGTCAAAAAATATTAAAAGCATTATAAAAGAGATCTAGTTTAACACTTTTTTAATATATATTTATACTTTATTATGCGAAAAAACTATTTTTTGTAACAATTATGTACTTATTGTTAGTAAGATAGAGCTCTAATTCTAAATTTTATCAATATTGATAAGACTTTGGAATGTTTTTTTATTTTCAATAAATTGCGTTAACAAAAGATTTTTTATAACTTCGTATGTTGAATTAATGATAGAAATTGCTTGTTTTTTGTGAGCAGAGCTATTATTATTGAAATATGTTTTTAAGAAATAACATTTATTAATTAATCTTAACTAACCTAATTGTGAAAAAATTATTGGTATTAATGTTATTATTCGTATGGATAATACCAAAAGTCTCTTTTGCAGGTGCACAAGAGAGGGTGACACTAGATGGAAAGGTCACAGAGCTGGTTTCTCAAGAGCCAATTCCTTATGCACAAGTATTAATTAAGGAGCTAAATATCTGGGGTTTCTCAGACGATAAAGGGCTCTTTAAAATCAGCGGAATTATTCCAGGAGCTTATACATTGGAGGTGAAGTCCCTTGGTTATCAGAAGTTTGAAATGCCTATAACTCTTCAGAAAAATGTTTCGGGTTTTAAGGCACAGATGAAAGTAGAGAACCTTACTTTAGACGATGTGGTGGTAACTGCAAAGGCAGGAGGTAGCATGAACTCCTCTTCTAGAGTAGATAAGCAGGCCATTGAGCACGTTCAAGCTACAAGTTTAGCAGATATTATGCAACTAATGCCTGGCTCTATTATTCAAAACCCATCGCTGGTAGAAGAAAATAGAATTGCTATTAGATCTATTAGTTCAAACCCTAGCAATGCTAGGGGAGTGGGAGTCTTAATAAATGGGGCTAAACTCTCTGGAGATGCAAATATTGCTATAACAACAGACCCTAACGAACCTATTCCGCAGCCAGACCTATTAGACTTTAGAACTATCTCTACAGATAATATTGAATCTGTGGAGGTACTCAAAGGTGTTCTCTCTGCCGAGTATGGCGATGTAACTTCGGGAGCTATTATTGTTAAAACAAAAGTGGGTTATACCCCTTATGAGGTAAGAGTAAAGGCCGACCCTCGTACTAAAGCAGTCTCTTTTGGTAAAGGATTTTCACTCGGTGCAAATAAGGGTAACCTTAATGTTAATGCCGATTATGCAAAATCTTTTAAAGATTGGAGATCGCCAGTAGAGGAGTTTGAGCGTGTTACTTTAGGAGTTGCCTATTCAAATACCTTTGATCTTTCTGGAAAGCCATTGAGGTTTAATGCAAGAGTAAGTGGCTACCATACTGGAAATTCTAAAACAAGCGACCCAGATGTCTCTAATTTAGATTTTAAAGAGTACAAAGATAATAATTTAAATATCTCTCTATATGGTACTTGGCAACTTAACAAACCTTGGATAACAACATTAGATTATAATGTATCTGGTTCTTATGCAGAGAAAAACTCTAGACTTTATGTTGTTAGCAACAAGCTTCCTCTCCCTACAACTAACACTAAGCAAGAGGGGATTGCCTTGGGAAGATTTACCTCTACTTCAGATATTAATGATCAAAGGATTAATGAAGTTCCTATCTATTTTAATGCTAAAGTGAGTGGCAAGCTCAATAAGTCTGTTGGAGGCTCTCTTTTCAAATCTTTGTTAGGAGTTGAATTTAATACCAAAGGCAATAATGGAGATGGTTTATATCACGCAGCTGATGTACCACAATATTTCCGTAGTAGAAAATATAGTGAGATCCCTTTTATGTCTGACATTAGTGCGTTTGCAGAAGAGAAGGTAACGATACCAGTAGGAAAGAATAAGAGTTCAATTGAATTAATTGCAGGGGTTCGTTTTACAAAGATGATGGTAGATGGGTATGATTACGACCCAACTATAGACCCTAGGTTTAATGCTAAATATAATATTATAGCGCCCAAAAGAAAAGGGCTTATAAGAGAGCTCTCTTTAAGAGGTGGTTGGGGGATTATGCAAAAGCTCCCTTCTATGTCTATTCTCTATCCAGGCCCTATTTATATGGACAATGCTCTATTTTCTTACAGAAATAGCGAAACTGGCGAGAGCCTTGCCCTAATTCAGACTTCTATAATAGATGGCATGCTAGATTATAATTTAGATCCAATAAAAACAAATAACTTTGAGATTGGATTAGATGTAAATGTAAAAGGGATTCAAGCTAAATTTACCTATTTTAATGAGAAGTCTAGAGATGGCTATACAGACAACTACCACTATGTTCCTCAGAATGTTAACTTTTATGATAATGTGTCTGACCCTAATGCTGCACCAAAGTATGAAAATGGTACTGTGTGGGTAAAAAACCAAGATGGCAACTATGAAGAACTTAGCTACACATCTTATAATCAATTTAAAGGTTATAAAAGACCAGATAATAGAGGAGCTATAGATAAATGGGGTATTGAGTATGATTTTGACTTTGGAACGCTTAAGTCTATAAACACCTCTTTAATTGTAAACGGGGCATACATAAAAACAGAAGATTACTCAACAGGTCAGATGAATTGGTACCGTAATGCCAACGACCCTATTGACCCACAATCTGATAATAAATATATAGGTATTTTTAATAGTAATGCAGACGGATTAAGTTTGGGCTATGGAAGAGAGAGACTCTCTACCAATATTAGCTTTGTTACTAGAATTCCTTCTATAAGAATGATTGTCTCTTTTACAACTCAATGTATATGGATGGAAAATAATTGGAATATATATGACGAGGGTAATATTTATACTCAGGACTCTAATGGCAATGCTGTTTATGGAGATTATAACAATAAAAGCACCTTAAGTCTGCTATATAGAGACCCGGTTGCCTATATGGATAAAAATGGGACAGTAAAGCCTTTTAGTGATTATCATACTACAAATGACCCAGACCTTAAGAGAAGATTAGACCTTTTAAGATTATCTACAAATAATAGTTTCTATTTTTTAGAGACTGGGTATAAACCGTACTTTATGGCTAATATTAGGGTAACTAAAGAGTTGGGCGATATTGCTTCACTCTCTTTCTATGCCAATAACTTCACCAACTCTAGACCAATTATGGTAAATAAAGCGAGACCTAACATTGCTGGAATAACTAAAAATACCGAGATCTATTTTGGTGCAGAACTAAAACTAACTTTTTAATCTGAGAAGTAATGAAAACAAATAAAATAACTATATTTTTCTTGCTGTTGCTCACATTAACTCTATCTGGCTGTCTTAAAGATTTAAAAGAGAGTGATTTTTCAGATGAGAATTTGAGTGCAACAATTAACGTTGAGGTTAAAATACCTCAAGGCTACAATTACTCTCTTGAAGGGTTGGTGGTTAAATTGACCGATCCATCAACCGGTCTACTTTTTCAAGGAGTTACTAATGAATCCGGAGTTGCAACAATTAAAGTAGCACATGGCTCTTATATTGCCACAACCGAGTTTAAAAAGACTGAGGCTGGAGGAACTATTTTAATATTTAATGGTACAACAGACCAAATAAGGGTGACACCTGTAGATGCTGCAGTTGTTAATCAAGACCTTCCATTAAATGTCTCTAGATCTGGTCAGATAATTATAAAGGAGTTCTATTATGGAGGCCGTGTAAATCCAGAAACGGGTAAAAAATATTCAAAAGACCAATATGTTATTCTTTATAATAACTCAAATGATGTGGCCTATTTAGATTCTGTTTGTGTGGGTGTTGCAGATCCTTGGAACGCCCTTACCAATGGGCGAGTGTCTCACTGGGTGAAGCCAAACTCAAACGAACTTAGAGATTCTGTCCCAAATATTGGGATAGGTTGGATGTTCCCTGGAACAGGCAGAGACAATCCACTACAACCAGGAGAAGAGGTAGTAATATCTCTAAATGCTATAAACCATCTGGAGTCTGTGCCAACTTCTGTAAATCTTGGCAAACCTGGGTATTGGGCTTTGTATGACCCTATTCTTACATCTGGGCAATCTGTTCCAGAACCAGGCGTTAACTTATTAGAGGGGTTTTGGAAAGTAGGGCTATCTAAATCTTATATTGTATCTCAATTAAGCCCGGCCCTTTTTATATATAATCTTGGTGGTAAAACAACCGAGCAATTTGTTGAAGATACTTATACATGGAATCCAAGATACTCTAATAGGTTTTTCGATGTGTTAATGGTAGATAAAAACTTTGTTTTAGATGGAGTTGAGTGCTTTAGAAACTCTACAGATACAAAACGCTTTAGACCAGAAATAGACAATGGATTTGTAATGATAGATGCTTCAGGGCAAGGGCAAAGTGTACATAGAAAGGTAGATGAAGCTGCTACTGCAGCTGCAGGGCGTATTGTCTATATGGATACAAACAACTCTTCAAATGACTTTGAAGTGAGGGATGTAGCAACATTGTTAAATAATTAATTTGATATAGAAATGAAAAGTAAATTAATATATATATCTAGTGTTATTGTGATATGCTTGCTGCCAAACCTTTTGTATTCGCAGCAGTGGTCACCTAAAAGACACTATACATTTGAGAAGATAGAGACAAAAAACCCTTGGCTTCAATCTGGCAATGCCGCCGGGCTAGTTTTTAACAAGGCTCAAAACTTCTCTAATCTAGAGGGATTTTACACAAACGAGAGTGGAGATTATAGGAATTTTAATGATCCCGAAAACTACTCTACATATGGGATTGAAACAAAGTCATATTCAAAAATTAATAATGTCTATTTTTATGGTTCATTTAAATATGACTATGGAGTAAATAAGAATCTTGCCTGGAGAGGAACTGTCTATCCAGAAAGTAATTTAAACCCAATTGTAGACTCTATTCCAGGGAAGGTGTTAAGGGAGTCTTATATTATGAGTGCTAAAGTTGGTTATAATTTAACAGACCATATCTCTATTGGTGCCGAATTTGACTATAACGCCTCTACAGCAGCCAAAAGAACAGATGGTAGGAACCTTAATACACTATCTATGTTAACTGTCTCTCCTGGGATAATTTTTAGAACTAATAAGGTTAAAGTAGGTTTAAACTTAACTTATGACAGAGATGTAGAAGAGGCAAAATATAAATATATAGGCGAAACTACTGGTAAGGAAATTTACTATATGGAAGGCTTGTGGTTTTACACTGCCCAAGGAATAACTAACACTACAAATCTAGTTAGAAAATATATAAGAGATATATTTGGAGGAGCAGTTCAGGCTCATTTTAGGAGTGGGAAACTTTGTATTTTCAATCAATTCTCAGCAAAATTTGGGCAAGAAGATGATGGCGAAGACAATAACTACACTAAAAGGTATGCCTATGTAGAGAGCCTCAACTACAAATATGATGGAAGGTTTAGATTAGTTGGTCAAAATGTAGATCATATTCTCTCACTCTCATTTTTAAGTAAGGAGAACCTTTCATATAATGTAGTTACAAACTATGAGAGAGTTCCGGATGAACTCAACCAGTGGGAGTTTTATGAGTATGGAAAAACTCTTAGATATATGACCAATTATCAGAAGTATGGTGCCGAGTATAAAACCTTCTTTAAAGACGATGAGTGGAGGTCTACTTGGATTTTTGCAGCAGGTATAAATCATTTAGTATCTGAAAAAGAGTATAAGGTATATCCTGCCCATTATAAACAAGATTTTAGTTTAAACGAGATTTATGTAAGAGCTTCTAGAGATTTAGATCTCAACCAGAAATCTTTTTTAAATGTAGAATTGAATGGTGGTTACACTACAACAGATGGAACTATGTTAGAGGCTACAAATCCTTTAACAACAGGTGCTCTAAAACTCAACGAGAGTATACTTAATAAAGATTTTGAGTATTATATGGCAGATAGATATTCTGTAGGGATTGGAGCTAAGTATAGTAGAATGTTAAATATTCAGAAAGGTTCTGCAGTTTATCTTAAAGCAAATTATAAACATATGGATGCAGGTGATTTGGGAACTCGCGGTTTTTTCGCGCTTTCTCTTGGACTGAACTTCTAACGGCTATTTATTCGCATTTCTAACCCACATATTTATTAAGCCTCTATTTTAGGCTTAAAATATGTGGGTTTTACATAATTAAATTTTAAAAAAATATGAATAAAAAAATTATTGCGTTAACACTCTTTTTCGCTCTTATTATCCCTGGTGCTATTGCAGATGAGGGGATGTGGCTCGTAAATTTAATAGATAAGCAGCTTTATGAGCTTATGAAGAGCAAAGGGCTAGAGCTAAAGCCGGGTGAAATTTACAATCCAGAGCAGATAGCACTTACAGATGCTATTGTAGCTATAGACGGTGGAATGTGTAGTGGTAGTATTATTTCTGACAAAGGGTTGATGATAACAAACCACCACTGCGCCTATGGAGATATTCATGCATTAAGCACAAATGAGAACAACTATTTAGAAGATGGTTTTTGGGCAATGAGTATGGATAATGAGAAGCCAATTAAGGGAAAAAGTGTTACTTTTTTAAGAGGTATAAGTGACGTTACCAACTATGTTAATAGGGTAATAGATAGCTTAGATTCTGCAGGACCTAGAGGGCTATTCTTTATGAATAAAGTTTCGTCTGTTGTAGAGGAGAGATATAAAGATTCTCCTTATGAAATGTCTCTCTCTTCTAAATGGAGAGGTACTAAGTACTATCTCTATTTTTATGAAACTTTTTCTGATGTTAGACTAGTTGGAGCACCTCCTACTTCTATTGGTGCTTTTGGAGGGGAGACCGATAACTGGGGGTGGCCACAGCACAAAGGAGATTTTGCTATTTATAGAGTTTATACTGCTGCAGATGGTTCTCCAGCCAGCTATTCAGATGCAAATATACCTATGCAACCAAAGAGGTTTCTTACCGTCTCTTCAAAAGGTGTAGAAAAAGACAGTTTTACTATGATTCTTGGTTACCCAGGAAGAACTAACCGTTATATTTCATCTTTTCAGTTGCAGGAGCAATTTGATATTTCGAACCCAATTACTAGTGGTGTTAGAAGAGCTAAGCTAGATGTATGGAAGAAATATATGGATCTTTCAGATGAGGTCCGCCTTAAGTATTCCGATAAATATTTTGGTATAAGCAACTACACAGATTATGCAAAATGGAATAACCTATGTATAGATAGGTTTAATGTAATAGAAGAAATTAAGAAAAATGAGGCTAAACTATCTAAATGGATTGCTGCTAAACCAGAAAGAGTTGCTAAGTATGGAGATGTTTTAGAAAGATTACAAAAAGGGTATGAGTTAAAAGCCGAGGCAGAAAAATATAAAGGGTATTTCCAGGAATCTATGGTTAGAGGCGCTGAATTTGTTGCTTTAGGGCAGCGATTCAAAGGAATATCTTATTTTCTAGAAAGAAAACAGATAGATACTTTTACTTTAGAACATTCAAAAGTTAAGGGGTTCTATGATATAGCAAAAGATCTCTTTGCCTCTGCCGATGTAGATGCAGACAGAGAGGTTTTTAAAGTTATGTTGAAATACTATTTAACTCAAGTCCCAGAGAGTTTTTATGCAGAATCATTTGTAAATTTACTAGCTAGGTTTAATGGAGATTCCGATGCAATGGCAGATTATATCTATGATAGTAGTTTACTTACAGACCAAGAGAGAATGAGAGCTTTCTTTGCAAAACCTCGCACTGTTGACGAACTTATGAGCGACCCAATAATGGATATAATAAACACCATGACTATAGTTCCTTATAATCGCCTAATAAGTAGCGCTTTAGATAGTGCAGGAATCTCTATAGGGAGTGAAAGAACTAGGTATGTTTGCGCTATGTATGAAATGCAAAGAGAGGCTGGCCAAAATATATACCCCGATGCAAATTCAACAATGAGGCTAACTTTTGGAACTGTAGATGGAATTAAGCCAAGAGATGCCGTCAAGTATGATTATTTGACTACTACTCAGGGTATTCTTGAAAAGGCCGATCCAGATAACTATGAGTTTAAAATCACACCACGTTTAGAGAAGTTACTTAAAGAGAAAGAGTGGGGGCGCTGGGGTAAAGATGGAGTTCTATATGTTAACTTTATGAGCGATAATGATATTACGGGAGGTAATTCCGGTAGCGGAGTCCTAAACGGAAAAGGAGAGCTAGTTGGTTTAGCATTTGATGGTAACCGTGAGTCTATGGCAGGTGATGTATACTTTGTAGAGGGATATAATAAATGTGTAAATGTAGATATTCGTTATGTTCTTTGGGTTATTGATAAATATGCAGAGGCTAGTTATCTAATAGACGAGATGGAGATTAACTAAGAAGTTAAAATAAGTGAAAAGAGAGGTGCTGAATTTTATCTTAGCACCTTTTTTTTATATTAATTATTCTCACCAGCACTAAAGCTTCCCACCAAAATGCTCTGTTCAAGTTTCCCACCTTGCAACTAACAGATAAACATAATATTAAGTAATATTTTGGTAAAATTTCAATTATAATATTGTTGCAAACATTTTACCTGATAATTCATCTGAATTTTCTCCCAGGAGATGATTGCTTGTAACTTACTTACAGTGTGGTAGTTAGCTTTTGGAAATAGGCCCTTTCTGGCTCATTTATAAAAGTTAAATGACTGTCTAATAAATGTTTACGCGTAATCATCTCCTGGCAAAGTTTGCTTTGCTCTGTTCAGCATAAAGCAACAGCCAGCTAAGAGCTAATAGCCAACAGCATTACATGAAATTTTACAAATAAAATAATCATTATTATGAGAAGCAAAGCTAGGTGGGAAACTTTAGTCCATTTGTTTACTATGAAGGGTAATTGAGAGTAATTATTATAGTCTATTTCATACCAAATTTCTCTAAAAGAGCTTCA
>Ga0265294_10007047_pt1 | contig 13401 bp, 10 predicted proteins | sample MunlanPumphouse3_FD_192504 | JGI IMG/M metagenome (GOLD analysis project Ga0265294, IMG submission 192504) | Groundwater microbial communities from a municipal landfill in Southern Ontario, Canada - Pumphouse #3 | ecosystem: Environmental > Aquatic > Deep subsurface > Groundwater | place... | reverse complement strand
TGTACGAGACAACTTGCTACATTGGTGGAAAAGATTTGCAAAGCCAATCCGTAGCCAAGATGGCGTCTTTATTTTTCATTCTGATGGGCAGTATGGACAACTTCTTAAATTAATCCTAGATGAGTTAGAAGCTGAAGGAATAAACCCGATTGAACGCAATCGATGTAATGATATTTTTACAATTTTCGAAGAGTATCCACAAACTTCTTATTTTGGAAATGTCTGTTGTGCGGTAACGTTACCCTATGGCAATCGTTATGATGTTGAAGATGAAACGCTTGAACTGATTGAGAAAATTGGCCCTAAAGGACGTATTTGCATTGGATCTTCTAGCGAAGTTCATGAACAGATACCCTTACTTAATATTGAAACAATGTATGCGACTGTCCATGAATATGGAACATATCCGATTGATGTTGATCGAATTAGACGGCGTAGAGACGAGATATCTCCACATTTGACCACAAGGAAAGGATGAAATGACAAAACGGGAAAACTTAATGAGCGTGCTCCATCATGAAAAACCAGATTGGATTCCCATCGATTTTGGCGGGACTGGTCAAACAGGGATGAATGCTTCAGTGATTTATCGGTTACGGCGATTACTAGGTCTCGAAGATCGGCCTATCCGTATCATTGAACCTTTACAGATGTTGGGGGAAATTGATCAAGAATTAGCCGATTGGATTGATGTAGATATCGTGGGTCTGTATGGACCGACAACTCTCTTTGGATCTCCTTTTGATGGAGAAACTACTCCTTGGGAGATGCCTGATGGAACCCCTGTTCTCATGCCTGGAAAATTTGCCCATAAGACAAATGAAGATGGGGCAACTTTTATATACCCCCAAGACAATACATCAGTCGATCCTTCGGGCTTTATGCCGAGTGGCGGGAGTTTTTTTGATCCTTTAGACAGAGTTCCCCCAATGGATGATCTAGTTATTGAAGAGCGCGATCCGGTGGCTGACTTTGCTGATAACTTCAGTGTCTATACTGCATCTGTTACTGACTATTTCCGTAAAGAGTCTCTCAAATTGCGCGCAAACACAGATAAAGCTATTATATTAGCCTTCGGAGGAGGTGGCTTTGGTGATGCAGGGGTGCTTCCAGGGCCTTTTGAATTACATCCTCAAGGAATACGGCGTTTTGAAGATTGGATGATGGCTCATTATCTCTACCCAAATTATATCAAAAAGGTGATTGCTGCTCAAAAGGAAGTTGCCCTAAAAAATCTTGCATTACTTAAAGAATCAATTGAGGATAGGATTGACGTAATTAATATCAGTTGTACTGACTTTGGTACTCAGGCTGCCTTATTAATGTCTCCAGAACATTTTAGAGAATTTTATAAAGAAGCTTTTGCGGAGTTGAATGGGTGGGTGCATGCCAACACCTCTTGGAAAACTCATTTTCATTGTTGTGGTTCAATTCGCCCGATTATTCAAGATTTTGTTGATTGTGGCGTCGATATCCTTAATCCAGTCCAATGGACGGCCAAAAATATGGATCTCAGAGAATTAAAAGCAGAGTTTGGTAAAAAACTGGTTTTTTGGGGTGGTGGTATAGATACTCAAAAAACGCTTCCCTTTGGAACTCCAACACAGGTCTCCAATGAAGTGGAGCATACTCTTTCGATAGCAGCTAGAGGTGGAGGATATGTATTTTCTTCCATCCACAATGTATTAAGTAATACCAGTGCGGAAAATGCGTATGCAATGGTTGAATCGTTTAAGAAAAATCGACGTTGAGAAGAGGTAATTATGACCCATAAGGACCGTGTAATAAAAGCTTTACAGCATGAGACACCTGACCGCCCTCCGATGCAAATAAGCTTCACCCCTGAATTTGCTTCACGCTTAGCTGAAAAACTAGGTATAACAGAAGAAGAACATAACCCACATGGTGGAGGTAACACCATGGCGCTAGAATTAGCGTTGGACCAAGATGTTCTCTTGTCTTCAGTTGGTTGGGCTAATAGCTATTATGGGGAAAAAGATGCCTACACTGATGAATGGGGCATAGGTTGGCGGCGTGCTAAATATACTACCCCCTTCGGCGATGGCCACTATACCGAGATTGTGGGGCATCCTTTGGCTGAAGATTCTGCTATTGATCGATATAAAGTTCCCGACCCTGACCGCGAATTTTTATATCGTGATACAATCAAACTTATTAAAGAGTATGGCGAAGAGTATTGGATTACTGGTGTTACAGTAACTACTATCTTTGAAACTGCCTGGGCATTACGTGGCTTGGATCAATTGCTCATGGATTTTATTTTAGATCCAGACTTAGCCAATCATATCCTCGATATTCCTATGCAGTACCACCTTCAGGCTGCCAAACATTTGGTGAATCTAGGAGTTGATATGATTTGGCTGGGTGATGATGTCGGTGCTCAGCACAATATGATTATTTCACCAGACATGTGGCGTACCATCTTTAAGCCAAGAATGGCTAAGATTATACGGGAATTAAAAGAGTTAAACCCTAAACTAAAAATTGCGTACCATTCCGATGGCAACATTTTTCCCATAATTCCCGATTTGATTGAGATTGGGCTAGATGTGTTAAATCCGATTCAACCGGCGAGTATGGATCCAGCAGAGGTAAAACGATTATATGGGGATCAACTCTGTTTCTGGGGCAGTATAGATGAACAACACACCCTCCCTTTTGGAAGCCCACAAGATGTTGTAGATGAGGTGAAAACTCGATTACAAACTTTGGGGCACAATGGGGGTTTAATTATTGGACCAACTCACCACGTTCAGTTAGATACTCCACTAGAAAATTTCTTCGCAATGGTTGACACCATTCGACAAGGATATTAAAGGACTGCGCAAAAATATGAGGGTAACTTTTAAAGGAGAAGATGCGATAAGTCTACAATCTGATCTATATGAGGTTGTGATTTTACCAAATCGGGGAGCAAAAATTGCCTCCATACTTTACAAACCACTTAAATTAGAATTGTTATCACAGCTACCAGGGAAAAAGTATCAGTCGAAACCTAATCCTTTGCATGGATTTACGAGTGAGGATTCGACAGGTTTTGATGATATGTTCCCATCAATTTTAGCCGAAGAATACATTTGGGATTCTGGAGAAACAACATCGATTCAGGACCATGGTGACGTTTGGTATAGAGCATGGGAATGTCATTCAATTTCACCAAGTGAGTGTTTAAGTAGCATTGAACTCACCGATTTTTCGTGTTTATTAGAAAAAAGTATTAAAATACATAACCATGGAATTCAGGTAGCTTATGCCCTTACCAATAAATCAGAAGCCCCATTTCGTGGTCTTTGGGCTGCCCATGCACTATTTGCTATGCGCCCAGGAATGTTTCTAGAAGTTAATTTACCCGCCGTCGAAATTATAAATGCCATGGAAAATTCAGCCTTAGGAGAAAACGCCTTTGGCAAGCGATATACATATACAATTCCTTCCGCTGCATGGGAGGATGTAGCGGTGTTTAACCCTAATTCTCGCTCGTGTGCTAAATACTATTTCTCTCCTTCTACAGTCTTTAGTCGTTGCTCAATAATCGATAAGCAAAACTCGATTGCTATTCATGTTGACTTTGACTCAGAAATTACTCCCTATGTGGGAATATGGAAAAATGAAAAAGGGTGGGAGGGGCAAATGAATATAGGTATTGAGCCAGCAACAAGTGGCATGGATGCTCCTAGCTTAGCTAAGGAGTTTGGAATGGGAAAAGTTTTTCCGGCTCATGAAACCACGGTTTGGGACTTGCAGATTAGTGTGGAGCCTACCACCTAATTATAGAAAAAACTGCCGCTTAAGTCTCAAAGACCTAAGCGGCAAAGTATTTGTTATTCAGTCCATGAGTTACCGTAGTAGGAATCGAGGTACAGTTGTTTGATCTGCGATATTAACGGGTAGCGTGGATTTGTTCCAGTACACTGGTCATCGAACGCTCTTTCCGATAATTCATCGACAAGCGCGAGGAACTCTTCTTCTGGTACGCCCCAATCTTTGATGGATGCAGGTACTCCCACCTCTGCTTTTAGCTTATCAATTGCTACTATCAGTGCCTCAACTTTATCTGTCATGGTAGCACCGGGGGAGAGCGTAATCAAAGACGTATTGGTCATATCGTTTACGGCCATGTTGATATAGTCGGCTGCTCGAGCATAGCGAGAGATAGCGGAAGGATACTCATACTGCGGGAAGGCCGCCTGTTTGGTGGGTGTCTCAGTGGCATTGAACCGAATCACATTACTAAGGAGCAATGCATTGGCCATGCCGTGCGGTATATGAAAAGCTGCTCCAAGTTTATGGGCCATCGAGTGACACACTCCTAAGAAGGCGTTAGCAAAAGCCATACCTGCCATGGTCGAAGCAGTGTGCACTTTCTCTCGTGCCTTCTTATCCGTCTTCCCATGATGATAGGCGTTAGGTAAGTACTTAAAGATAATTCGAATAGCCTCTAATGCCAATCCATTAGTATAATCCGTGGACATCGTCGATGCGAGAGCCTCAATAGCATGGGTGAGTACATCGATACCACAGGCTGCGGTTAAGGCTTTTGGCTGGGTCATTGCTAGTTCACTATCAACAATAGCCATGGTTGGTGTGAGTGAGTAGTCAGCGATTGCCCATTTTAAGCCAGTTTTGTCATCAGTAATAATAGCAAACGGAGTAACCTCACTACCAGTACCACTAGTAGTTGGGATACAGACTAGCTCTGCTTTCTCTCCCATCTTAGGGAAGCCATAAATTCTTTTTTGAATATCCATAAAGCGAAGTGCCAAGTCATCAAATTTCACTTCAGGATGTTCGTACAATAACCACATAATCTTAGCGGCATCCATCGGAGATCCTCCGCCAAGGCCGATGAGGACGTCGGGTTTAAAGGAGTTCATTAATTCCATACCTTTAGTTATGGTCTCTAAGGTTGGATCCGGTTTAACTTGGTGGAAGCATTCACATTCAATTCCTAGGGCCTCTAGGGGTTGGGTTATTTTGTCCACCATGCCACTGGTAAAAAGGTAAGAGTCGGTAATAATAAAAGCCCGTTTTTTCCCTTTCAGTTCTTGTAGAGCCGTTGGGAGACATCCATACTTGAAATATACTTTTGGCGGCAGTTTGAACCACATCATATTTTCTCTCCTTTCGGCTACAGTTTTAATATTCATCAAATGTTTTGGGCCGACATTTTCGGAGATGGAGTTATTACCCCAGCTACCACAACCAAGTGTTAACGAGGGCTCAAGACGGAAGTTATAGATATCGCCAATGGCTCCTTGGGAAGAGGGCATATTGACTAATACACGACTTGTTTTAACAGCTTTCCCAAATATATCAATTTTTTCTTGTTCGTTCTCGTCAATGTAGAGGACCGAGGTGTGTCCAAATCCGCCCATCTCTACAAGACCTTTAGCCATCTCGGTACCTTCTTCGAAGGAGGCACACTTGTACATTGCTAAACAAGGACTCAGTTTTTCGTGAGCAAATGGTTCTTGGGCCGTAATATCAGTAACTTCTCCAATTAATACCTTGGTATTTTTGGCAACAGTGAAGCCAGCTAACTCAGCAATTTTAGTGGCAGGTTGTCCCACAATCTTGGGATTTACTGTTTTTCGTACTGGATCCAAAATAATAGCGCGCATCTTCGCTGTTTCTGCCGGACTTAAGAAATAAGCTCCCCGTGCAGTAAGCTCTGTCTTACATGCTTCGTAAACCTCTTCGTGACAGATTATGGCTTGTTCACTGGCACACACGACCCCATGATCAAATGTTTTAGACATGAGGATTGAACTAACGGCCATTTTAATGTCACTGCTTTTGTCAATATAGGCGGGTGTGTTGCCTGCTCCAACGCCGATGGCAGGTTTGCCGGACGAATAGGCGCTGTGGACCATGCCCGGCCCGCCAGTGGCTAAGATGATATTTATGGCTGGATTTTTCATCAGGTAATCAGTTTTCTCAATTGACGGTTCTTCAATCCAACCGATAATATCTTTTGGAGCACCTGCTGCTACTGCTGCATCTCTAATAATACGAGCAGCTTCACAAGTACATTCTTTAGCTCGTGGGTGCGGGGAGAAGATAATTGCATTGCGTGTTTTTAAGGCAATCAGAGATTTAAAGATAGCGGTAGATGTGGGGTTTGTTGTTGGAATAATACCACAAACAACTCCAATCGGTTCAGCTATTTTTTTTATGCCAAAGACACGGTCGTCTTCGATAATACCACAGGTATTGGTATCTTTATATTTATTGAAGATAAATTCACTGGCAAAATGATTTTTGATCACTTTATCTTCAATAATTCCCATGCCAGTCTCTTCTACAGCGAGTTTAGCTAATTTTATGCGAGCTTCATTAGCTGCAATAGCTGCTGCTCTAAAAATTGCATCGACTTGCTGTTGGGTATAAGTCGCGAACAAAGCCTGGCTCCGTTTAACCCGGGTAATTAACTGTTCCAGCTCCTGTTCTCCAACAAAAGCCTCGGGAATTGCCTTCACTTCTTTTGTTTGCCCTGTATTCTTCATAATATCCTCCAAGACATTATTAATATTATTTAAATCACATTATTAATCGTAATAACTGAATTTCAATACAAAGAATACTGAAATAAGAATATTAAGTCAATAGATAAAAGTTTATTTATTGAAATTATGCATAATAAATATATTAATGAAATTGGATATTTCGAGAACTAGAGATGTATTGATATAAGAAGTGATTAATCTTTGAGATGTTCTTTCATGAATTGCAACATATCTAAAGCTTTAGGAGGACACCCTGGTAAGCTATGTGAAAATTTATTAGTGCAAATGCCAACGCCCAACTCCGTACTAGTTTTCTCTTTATAGCCTTGGCCAATATAAATTTTTCGGTGAAGTTTATCTAATAATCCTTGCTCATCTAAACGGGCTAGGGCATGGATCAAATTACCATAACAAGCACTGCAAGCTGAAGAGGGACGAATATACGTGGCGAGTTCTTGGACCCGGCCACTAGGTCGATACTCTTCTCCTGTTAGATCCTTATTCAACGCTTTATATTGGACTTGAGAAAGATCTGTTGTACCAACTCCATACAGTTCAGCTTGTTGTAAATAGGGAATTTGGTGGACTTCAAAGCCCATCAGGCTAGCTCCAAAGGTATCAACGAGAACAGGGTCACACCCGGCAAACATACGGTTAGTTTGAACAGGATTACCCCCTTCTTCAAAATCTAAATCACCTTGTATACTATCGACGATGGTGATATCTGGTTTTCGAATTGTGTTAAGGACTGCTATGGGGGTATGCAATCCCCAGGTATGAAATTGGCGCTTGCTGCGGTCCGAGATGCATCCCTTCATGTTTTTTAACGCGCACGTTATGGTGGTTTGACAATGCCCTTTTAAAACAGGAAGGTTAATCAAATAATCACTTTCCATGATGGTTTTAGACATTTCAATAGTATAACCATGAGCGGTTATGGTCTCATACCTATCGCGTTTAACATCGACTAAAGTTACTCCATACTTTTTGACAAATTTATGATAGCCATGAACTTTGAATGCGCGATCTGTACTATCGCCTATCCAAGAGCTCTCAACAATACTGATATCCTCATACCCATTATTGCGTAAGTAGACGATAATCGCTTCTACAATTTCCGGATGCGTTGTGGCTCCCTCTTCCGGTGAAGCCGCAACCACTAAGTTGGGTTTTAAAACAATGGAAGCTGTTTTTGGAACTAATGTGGAGATATCACTATATTTTAATAGTGCGCTCGTCATCTCAAAGGCATCTGTGCCATAGATCATGATAATATCGGTTGGTTCCATATTTACATTGTAACTAGAAACAAGGTTTTATACAAAGGTGCACAGACCAAGTAGTGTTAAAAAATAAGAAATTAAAAAGAATTTAAAATATTCGCCTTGCTCTTTCCTTCAGACATCAGATAACATGGCGGTATGTATAATTATGAAGAGATCAAAGAAGTTGTTCAAACCTTCAGTAAGGGGTTTGATGGAGTAGAGTACTTAATCATGGAGTGGGGCAGAGAAAAGGCTAGTCTCCGCAAACCTCTCAAGAAAATTCTCTCGTTTGATGATGATGGTAGATATCCTGCCGAATACGGCAGTCAGAGTGCAGCTAACTATCTTATCTCGCTTGTCCTCACCAACCCAAAAACTATCAAATGGATGCATACTACCAATGATGCTTTTCTCACTTCTAGAGCTAAGCAAGTACTCTCTTTTTGGTACAAGCAGCCAGCTTTCTGGTGCTTTTTTGCCGTTAAGGAGATTCTAAAAGATGACTTTTTAAAAATTGAAGATTTGTTAACGCAAAAAACCCATCTCTTGTACTCCCCGGGGATCTGTGGCATGCAAAAAGAGGGAACTACCCGAAATAAACACTACCTTTGTCTCATGCTCCCTAATGGAGAGTGCTTGCAAACAGTAGGGATACTCAGGTTTAACTCACTGTTTCCTTCTGATCTTCTTTTTTATTGCTCACTTTTTGAAAGTGACTCTAGTTTGGATACGGTAATAAACAACCATTATAGCAAATTTTTCATGCTTGATGAAATTTCTACCATGCCCGTGGTCATGCATAACGAGCATCAGATGAAATACATCTGGCACCAATTTACTCTTCCCACTTTTGATATCTCGCGTCTGAAAGGTGTCTGGAAAACAAAACAGTTGGGAACGCAAATACAATATTCTATTCAGGAAATGGATGAGAGTTTGCCTGATGAAATGGTTACAATTGACCTCCCCATAATGGGAGCTACTATCTACCGAGAGAATACAACGGGAGAAATGGGGTTACACGCCAACACAGAGGATTCTTATCGTCTCTTTGCTTCACTGCTGAATAAATCCTACCCTGAACTTGCTTTACCCAAAAAACCCGCTATTTCTTTCTCAATGAGCCTACTTCTGGTACTAGGCAAAATGGACTTCTCGGTACCCTGGAACCAATTCAAAGAGCTCCATAAACTTTCAGAGGAACCTGATGAAAAGGATGCGGATCTTGAAAAGACCAATCTGCTTTTGAAGCAGTATATGCAGGCTAAAAATAGTGGAAAAGCTTTTGATGTGCAAGCTTTTTGCAAGCAAGAGGACCTTGATATAGAGGAGGCAAAAGCAGTTATCCAGGTAGTCGAGAAGCAGTATGAGAAAAATGTGCCCTCTTTCACTGTAGCCCCTAAGGACAAGAGTTTTGAATTATCTGGATGGCCGGTACCACCGCCAGCATTACGACATCGTTTCACTTCGGGACTCTGTAACTCGAAGATCTTCAAGCTCAATGAAAATAGCGAGACGCACAAACAATTTGAACTAATCACTGGCAAGGATTATATCGATGAGATCGAAGAGGACGGGTTGTGTTTGTTTGTGGAAAATCTGTTTACTAATCACCTAGACCTAGACTACGATCTCTCCTTTACGTTAATGAATTCGTTTTGTTGGATCCTCTATTACAAAGGCAACGATTGGATACCCGTTCGCAGCTATGCCATAGAGATGCTCAAGCTATTTACCTACCCAATTACCCGCCTTTATCCAGATCCTGAGCAGTTTATTGAGGAATTTAGTCAATTTACAAGGAGAATACTGTGCACGCGTGGTGTCTGTGTAACTTCTTCGGCCCCGAGAGCTGCAGAAATAAAAAAAGGTACCTTTGTTATAAAGGGAACAGATGCATTCTATAGTATGTTTGAATCTATTGAGATGTGAATGCTAGGCATGTAGACACCTTGGCACTCTCAAATTAGGGAGTGCTAGGGCGTTCTTTTTTCATTATTGAGCTTGCTAAGGTTTCAAATCACACATGCAAGGTTTCTGCTAACCTAGCAATTGGAAACAAGATAATATGGAACTAATAAAGCTTTTAGATCCAAGCAGTTTTTTTAACTCGCCGCATTGTTATATGATCAATCATGGCATTACGGCGATGAGTGAGCAGAAACCAGATCATATTGGCAATTTCTTGGGGATCAATGAGATCTTCCTGATCGAGGTCAGGCCTAACGGAATCGATCATTTTCGTTGCAACACCTCCAGGAGAGAGTGTGTAAATGCGGATGTCTTCTTGTTGAACCTCTTTAGCAAAAGCTTTGGTAAAACCTAAAAGGGCATGTTTAGAAGCTGAGTAGGCACTTTGTAATTCGTATCCTGCATGGGAAACAACCGATGCTATTTGGATAATAGTCGGGGCTGCTGATTTTCGTAACCAAGGAAGCGCTTCTTGGCATAAAAAGAAGGGTGCTCTAGCATTGATGTGCATAACTCTGTCCCAATCTTGGATGGTGGTTTTTTCTAGAGGTAGGTTAAGGGATATGCCAGCATTGTTTACAAGTAGATCAAGGCTACCCAATTTTTCACCGGCAGTTTGGATCAGTTTTTGCGGAGCATCTGGCTTTTCTAAATCAATAGGGACAATATAGACTTTACCTCGAAGTTGATTCGCCTCATCATCTGCAGTCAGTTTTTTTCTGGCATTTTCAAGGTGTTCGCTATTTCTTCCTGCTATACAGACATCAATTCCCTGCTTTATTAACATTTCTGTTATATGAAAGCCGATGCCACGAGAACCGCCAGTTACCAAAGCCCGTTGTATTTTTGTACTTGGTGTATTCATTGTGTAAAACCTCCTCATTCTAACGATGTGTGTTGTTGCCCCTATTCTAGCATCTTTTTAGTTTGAACAATATCCCGAACCCATTGTCCCTAAAATACTAGATAAAACATACTCTAAATTGAGAAGGAACATTTTTTGTTGATTAAATGGGAATTCCAATAAGTCCAAGAAGAACTGTAATCCCTCCCGATAACGCAATGATAATAATTGGGTTTGGTTTTTTAACCCTAACGTAAATAAAGGCTAACACAAACATAATTACCGCAAACCAAGAAATGTCAGCAGAAGATATGGGTAATTCTGCTTTACCAAATAACGCCAGAAAGAGAATTGCTAACCCAGCCGAAGCTATGAGAGCAACAACTGCAGGGCGTAAGCCATACAAAGCTCCCTGCATCACCTTTAGACTACGATAACGGAAATAAAACCACGCTAATGTTAAAACAATGATTAAAGAGGGGAGGACGTTACCCACAGTGGCTACAACAGCCCCTGCAACTCCCCCAATGCGCGTGCCCACAAAAGAAGCTGCGTTCAAGGAGATGGGACCGGGAGTCATTTGCGAGATGGTCACTACGTCTGAGAATTCTTGGATGGTTAACCACCCGTGGACGGTTACAACCTGTTTTTGAATTAAGGGGAGGGCAGCATAACCACCCCCAAAACTGAACAAACCTATTTGAATAAAACTCCAAAACAATTGCCAATAAATCATCTGTTACCTCCCTCTTTTGGAGGATTTTTCTTGCAAACAAGTGGAAGCATAGTCGCAATAATTCCAATTATGGCACAGCTAATTATAATAATGACAATATTCCATTTGAGTATGTACGTAGCAATGAAGGCCAGTATCATAAGGATAATTGGCAATATCTTTTTAGTGCCAATTATTGTTGTCGCCATCGAAGTAACTGCATCAAGGATTACCACCGCGACACCAATGCCCATGCCAAAAAATAGAGTTTTTACAATGCGATTATCTTTTATGGCACTATAGACGTAGGAGAGGAGGGTGAGGATAATAAGTGGTGGGAGGATTGTCCCTAATAACGTAATTAAAGCTCCAGGGACATGTGCTATTTTATACCCAACTAAAATTGATGTATTTACAGCAATTGGCCCCGGCGCACTTTGGGCAATGGCAATGAGATCCATCATTTCATTCTCTTCAATCCAATGCAGTTTCTCAACGAAGGTTTTGCGCATGAGAGGGACTATGACATAGCCACCTCCTACCGTGAAAGCACTTAAAATAAAAGTTGAGCTAAATAGTTTCCAATATAGCGCTGCTTTGGAAATCTTTTTTTCAGGCATTGTTACACTTCTCCCTAGGCGACTGTAGCATAGAGCTAATGGCTAGCACAATGGAAAGTGGGGTTATTTGTGTAACGCAACTTCCAAGCCTAATTCAATCATAGTTACTAACGATTGTTCGCGCTCTTTGGCGCTCATCTCTTCACCGGAAAAAGGTAAGTCACTTACCGTAAGGAGACAAACGGCATCGACTTGAGCTACTTGGGCTGTCATGTAGAGCGAAGCTGCTTCCATCTCAACAGCGAGTACACCCACCTTTTTCCAAGCTGAAAGGCTTTCTAAACCACTGGGATGATAGAATAAGTCACTCGAAAGAACTACACCAACATGTAGATGTTTTTGCATTTGTTGCGCCTTTTGATGGGCAGTATGTAGTAGATGAAAAGAACCAGCTGGGGTGACCGTCCCCCCAACTTCCCATTGGTTACTATAATTAGTATCGTAACAAGTAGCACTAGCCCCGATTAAATCTCCTATCTTTAGGTGATCTTGGATCGCTCCGGCGGAGCCTACCCGAATTAAACGTTTTACTCCGTAGGCATGGATTAGTTCATGGGCATAAATACCCATCGAGGGACCGCCCATTCCAGTACCTTGTACAGAAATTCTTTCTCCTTTATAGGTGCCTGTGTAGCCAAGGATGCCACGTATTTGAGTATAGAGGACCGCATCAGTGAGAAAGTTCTCAGCAATGAACTTGGCTCTGAGCGGATCTCCTGGTAATAAGATAGATTCAGCGATATCGCCAAAATTGGCACTATTATGGACAGTTGGTATTTGCATAGCTTCCTCCAGAATATTATGGTTGCAAACTATAGTCTTACTTTTATCATACCATACTCCTCCATAACGCCTAGGACAAGCGAGCCAATATGGAATAAAACTAAGTAAATACTTTTTTCTGCTTGGCTGGTTCGTGATGTATTGAAATTAGATTCTTACTAGTTGAGTAGAACCTCTCCCTTTGGCATACTTGTATGCATAAGCGGAAAAGGAGTCAACTATAAAGAATGCAAAATGAAAAAGTAATTTTATACATCCCTTTTAAAAGTTTCTCCTTTAGTCAAAAGGGCGAAGATGACTTTGATCATTTTGTTCAAAACAGCAATCATCGCCTTTCTGTGAGGGAACCCCTCGCCTCTTTTCTTATCATAATACTCTCTGAAAACTGGATTATAAATAACCGATTTTTGAGCCATGAGATAACAATACTTTCTCAAATTTTTATTTCCATGTTTAGTAATCCTTCCATTTTTAAATGCCATCCCAGATTGGTAAATAGCAGGATCGGTACCAATGAAGGCAATGAGTTGCTGGTAGGAATTAAACCTCGTAATGTCTTCAATCTCAGCCATGAAGTGAGAGGCTGTAACATCTCCAATACCTTGCATAGATGTCAAGATTTCAATCTCAGCTTTATGAAATTCTTTCTCATGTTCTACCAAAGCTTCTGTGAGCT
>Ga0265294_10007046_pt1 | contig 13403 bp, 12 predicted proteins | sample MunlanPumphouse3_FD_192504 | JGI IMG/M metagenome (GOLD analysis project Ga0265294, IMG submission 192504) | Groundwater microbial communities from a municipal landfill in Southern Ontario, Canada - Pumphouse #3 | ecosystem: Environmental > Aquatic > Deep subsurface > Groundwater | place... | reverse complement strand
ACTGAAAGGGGTGGTAATTACTTCATCGCCAGGCTTGATACCGGCAGCCAGTAATGCCAGCTGCAAAGCGCTGGTTCCGCTGGTGGTGGCAACTGCATATTCCGAACCAGTATAGGCTGCAAAAGACTCTTCGAATTCTCTTACATGCCTGCCCTGGGCAAGATTACCGGAAGCAAATACGCTCCGTATGGAGCCAAGTACACCTTCATCTATAACCGGTTTAGCAATCGTGACCCTTAACAGAACAATCTTTCTCTATACTATGCTATTCCCCGTACTCTTCTACAGTTATTTTCAGGCCTTCGCTCAATGTGTAGAGGGGACGGTAACCAAAAGCTTGCTCAGCCTTTGAGATATCCGCCAGTGAATGAGCTACATCACCTGGCCGGGGTTTAGAGTAGACAGGATTGATTTTGGCATACCCTATCATTTTTAGTAATGCATGTGCAAGTTCGTTGAGGCTGATGCTTGAGCCTGTACCAATATTATATGCACCATTCTGAAGGCTCTGAGAAGCCAGAATATTGGCCCGGACCACATCTTTTACAAAGGTAAAATCCCTGGTCTGTGTTCCATCTCCAAATATTTGCGGAGGCTTCCCCTGTTTTATAATTTGTATAAATTTTGGAATTACCGCAGCATAAGCAGAATCGGCAGCCTGGCGCGGCCCGTACACATTAAAATACCGAAGGCAGGCAGTCTGCAACCCGTAAGAGGCGGTAAAGGCAGCACAATAATGCTCTCCCGCCAGCTTGGAAACAGCATAAGGGGAAAGCGGTTCCGGCACCATCGCTTCTTTCTTGGGCAGGGTAGGGGTATCTCCGTAAACTGAAGAAGAAGATGCATACACCACTTTTTTAACGCCGGCATCCCGTGCGGCTACCAGCACATTCAGCGTACCGGTTATGTTTGCGTAATTGGTGGAAACCGGATCGGCAACACTCCGCGGCACACTGGGAATGGCAGCCTGGTGAAACACATAGCTTGCTCCTTTGCATGCTTCCTGCAGACGGCAGGCATCGTTAACCGAAAAACAGAGAACTTCAAGGTTGGAATCAGAAGACAGATGTTTCAAATTAGCCAGGTTGCCGGTTGACAGGTCATCCACAACAAGCACTTGATAGCCCATCCCGAGAAGCTCTTCAGTCAAATGCGACCCAATAAAACCGGCACCTCCGGTAACCAGCACCTTTACTGCCTTTTGTTTGTCCATATGAAACAAAACCCCTTGAATTATGTTACTGTAACCGATTTGGCAAGATTACGCGGCCGGTCCGGATCCAGGGAGCGCGCTATGGCTGAATGGAAGGCGAAAAGTTGAAGCGGTACAATACTAACCAGTGGATAGAAATATTCATTTACCCTGGGTATTTCAATATACATGTCAAACAGCTTGTCCGGCTTATCGGAAACTCCTATTATATAAGCACCTCTTGCTTTCACCTCGGATACATTGGAGAGTATATCATCCCGGGTACCATCGCAGGGGGCTATGGCAATAACCGGCGTACCGTTCTCTACCAGAGCAAGCGTTCCATGTTTTAGCTCGCCGGCAGACATGCCCTCAGAATGAACATAAGCTACTTCCTTAAGCTTGAGAGAAGCTTCTCCGGCAACCGCGAAATTGATGCCACGGGCAATATAATAAAACTTGTCATATTTTGACAGCATATTGGCAGCTTTGGGAACAGCATCGTTATTGAGACGCAGGTTTTCGTCCAGAAGGGCTGAAATTTTTACCAGCTCTGTTTCGGCTTCTTCCAGCCGGCCAGCGACTGAAAACGAAAGAAGATACAGAACCACCAGCTCACTGAGGAAACTCTTGGTTGCAGCCACAGCAAATTCTGCTCCGCAATTTAAATACAGGGTACAGTCACTCATACGTGCCAGCGTAGAGCCGATAGTATTCACAATCGAAAGAACCTTTGCCCCCCTGCTCTGTGCCTCTTTTATTCCCTGGATAACATCTGCCGTTTCTCCGCTTTGGGAAAGCGCAATAACCAGGGTTTGTTCATCAACAGCATCCCCAAAATATCCAAATTCCGAAGAGATGATGACATCGCTGAAACGATGGGCAATTTTTGAAAACATGTAACGGCCGATAAGCGAAGCGTAACGGGAACTTCCGCAGGCGGTAAATACCACCGAACGGCTGCTGTTAACCAGGTTGGCTGCCTTTTGCAAGGCCTCTTTTTCCTGTTTGGTGGCAGAGATGATCGCCTGCGGTTGGTCAAAAATCTCTTTTAGCATGAAGAAATCAAAACCGTTCTTCTCCCGCACTGCCAATTCGATGTCCAGCGTGACCGAACCCCTGAATACTTTTTTACCGTAGGCAGAATGTATATTGACTTTGCCAGGAGTAATTACCGCCATTTCTTCATCATCCAGAAAAAGCACCTTGCGGGTATGGGGGAGAAAAGCCTGGAAATCACTGGAGACAAAATTTTCTCCCTTGCCAATCCCAACCACCAGAGGGCTTCCTTTACGGGTAGCCACGATTGTTTGCGGCTCGACAGTTGATGCCACCACCAACGCATAAGTCCCCTGTATTTCCTTGACAGCCCGCGCAACTGCCTGTTCCAGGGGAACCCCGGGAAGCATATATTCTTCTATCAGGTGAGCTACAACTTCTGTATCGGTCTCTGAAACCATTTCGTGTTTGGCGGAGAGCTTTCTTCTGAGTTGCTGGTAATTGTAAATGATGCCATTATGGGCAATCGCAATAAATTTCAGACAATCGAGATGTGGATGGGCGTTGGTAACGGTAACCCCACCGTGAGTTGCCCAGCGGACATGGCCGATACCGGTAGTTCCGGGAAGGCGGCTTATACAGCAATCCCGTTCTACTTCTTCAAGCTTGCCAACTCCTTTTTTCAGGTGCAGATCACCGTTGAAAACGGTGGCAACGCCAGCTGAATCGTAACCCCGGTATTCAAGCCTGGTAAGACCATCCAGCAATACATCTGCTGCCGGTTGTTTACCGGTATACCCGATTACTCCACACAAAATATACGCTCAACCTTTCTCAATTTATGTTATCCTGACTCCGTTAAGAGTGATAATTGTTTCAGGAACAATATTGCACCTATTCTATAGGAAACCACTATAATCCGTTATAATAAGACACGGTCAGCCATGTGTCAATTCATCTAAAATCATTTTAACTAACTTATCCTAACCATTCTATGTCCTGACAGGCAGGAACTTTGCTACCATTTACTAAAGTACTATGCTCAACTGCTTAAAACATAAAGGGCGCAATAACAAACAGCACGGTATTAGTTGCGCCGTGAGCAATGATAACACCGGTTAACGAACCTGTTTTTAAAGCCGCCCAGGCGAAATACAGCCCGGCAAAGAATACGAAAATAACATCTGCTGCTGAAAGAAAACCCAGATGAAGTACCGCAAAGATAAGACTCGTATAAAAGATGCCCCGCCAGCCAAAATATTCGATTGCGGTTCTCTGCATCACGCCGCGAAAGATTACTTCCTCCACCAAACCGGTGGTAACGAACAATATCAACCCGGCAAGCAGCCCCGACTGCCAGGTAAGCTGTTCGATGAGAGGTTCAGGCTGAAGGATAGAATATTCAATAAACCCCAGGGCAATACCGCTGAGCGCTATTAAAATATTGGCAGTTACCGGTCTTAACTTGAAGCCGATATCCCCGAACCTTAACCCCAGCATATACATAAGGGCTAAAGCCGCCAGGAAAAGTGGCAGGTACATAATTGGAAACCACCATATCTGCGATAATCCGGCCAGTGGCATGCTCAGGCTTATTATGCGAACCAGTGGTACCAGGGAAAGAGAAAGAACCAGTCGGGATTGTTGATAATTGTTTTTTACAGCAGGAATAATCAGTGTAGCCAGTAAAATAATACCGAACAGTATCACACCTGCCAGAACATCTACGAATACAGTAAAGGATTCCGCAACTGCAATCAGAACAAAAAACAGGAAGGCAAGTTTCATACTTTTAAAATGCAACCGGATATCATTAGGCATATTGTAGCACACCAGAATGACAAATTGTGTCAATTTAAGCCCACGGGAACGGTTGTTTTCCCTGAATCTTGTGTTGTTAACCTGGATAACATTACCATCGTACCATGGCGAGCCTGCATGACAGATGGGCTACAATAAGTACTAATAAATATCATAACTGCATAGCAGCTTGTTATTCGGGTGTAAATACGATAGTTTGTGCAACCCAGTGAATAAATGAACCGGTGCCGTGATATTCTTCACCGGTTGGCCCTGATTCTCTCTGGAAGTTCCAGGAAGCAGCGCAACAAGGCCATTCATTCCATGCTATCCACTGGTGGGGTTCGGTCCATGTGATATAGCCGGAATTGGATGATATGCGTATCACCAGGCAGTTTTCAGCTGGTGCTTCAACAGAAGGAGTCATAATGCCCAGGGGAGACACGAACCCCTCAGGCGGGGGCTCGGTATGGCCAGCCGCCACTCCCAGGGGGCCGACTCCTGATATTCTGGCTGCCCAGAGACCATCAGCTCCGGGGAAAGTGTATTCTTCAGGTTCATCTGGCCCGGCACGTTTGAACCAGGTACGCATTTCATAGGGGCGCGAAGCATCTTCTATGGAGGGTTGGGAGAGAAGCGGCTCAAATCCTTCAGCCGGTTCGCCGTCAAAGCTGCATACGAAAATCACTTCGCCTTCCTGCAGGCCAGGAGGACTCTTTACGGTATCGCTTCCGGGGGAATGGGTTGTGGTGGCCGGATTCAAATAGGGAAATGTAAAGGTATCAGGGTATGGTATCTCTACTTCAACAACAGATACGTTTACCCTTCTTAAATCAGCTTCATCCGCAGATGTATCACCCTGGCAGGTCAGCTCAACCCTTAAATCACCCCAACCACTCGGTTCGGTTTTTATCTCGAACTCGCGCGTTGTCCAGGTATCGGATATTTTATCTTCAGCCCATTCACCAATAAGGTGGTCTCCGTCGTACAGTTTTACAAGTAGATCAAGCTCTATGCCGCCGGGGAGGTCTTTGGCAAATATACAGCGCAGAAGCTTTTCCCCGTTGCCAGGCGGAATGCCTTCGCTCAAGCCCAGAACCGTCGAGGAGTTCTCATCAGCCGGAGAAGAAATAAAACTGGGACCGGGATCCCAGCTCAACCATAGTGCTGAGAGCCCCCGGTTCAAAGCCCGGTACCAGCCTTCGGTTTCAGCCCAGTTTGTATCGAACTCTTTATCAGGCAGAAGAGCCTGTTTTTGGGGGTTCCATTCCGGTGGGAAAGGTGAGCCAAGATTTGCATCATCAGGGACAGTTTTACAGGCGGTAATAGTCAAATTAAGGCAAACAAGTAAAAAAATGGCGAGTGCGAATCTAAAGTAATGAGATTTTTTCAAACCAGTAACTACCTGCATTTTGGCCCTCCAGGTTTTAATATCCAATAATCGTCAGTAAAACTGGCTGGTTGGTTTTAAGTGCAGAAGTAATTTAAAGCTGTCAGGTTCATGTTATCAAACCATGTTGTTTTAATCAATACCAGCTCTGCTTTGTTCAGGCACCAAATAAACTGAGTCTAATCCGGAGTTTGACTATTACGTTACGTTATAGTTTATGATATCTGCACTATGGCTTATACAGTTAAACAGCTGGCTGAACTTGCTGGAGTTAGCGTGCGTACACTGCATTACTATGATGAAAAAGGGCTGCTTAAGCCGGAGTCTCGCAATAAAAGTGGATACCGGTACTATGGGGATGAAGCAGTTGTTCGTTTACAGCAGATCATGTTCTTCAGAGAATTGGGCTTTAATCTGGAAGAGATTGGTAATATTATCTCCAGGCCTGACTTTGATGTGCTGAAAGCCTTGCAGTCGCACCGTATACTTCTTACCAGGAAAGCCGAGAGAATCAACCATCTTTTAACAACTGTGGATAAGACTATCAAAGAATTAAAAGGGGAAATAAAGATGCAGATCAAAGAGTTTTATGAAGGTTTCAGTGACAAGCAGATAGAGAAATACCGTGAAGAGGTGCGCGAGCGCTGGGGCGAAAAGACACTTCAGAAGAGCGAGCAGCGTGTCATAAACATGGGCAAGGAGAAGTTTGTCATGGTGCAGGCTGAAGGCGGAAAAATATTTAAGGACATCAGCGATAATATGCCGAAAGGTTTTGAAAGCCCGGAGGTTCAGGAATTGGTGGCCAGGTGGAGGGAATGGCTGGAGAACTTCCATCAGTATTCGGATGAAGCTGTATTGGAGTTGGGGCGCAGCTACAGCGAGGATGCCAGATTTGCAAAGTACTTCAGGGGTATCCATGAAAACCTTCCCGAGTTTCTTACAAAAGCCATACAATACTATTGCTCCCACAAAGGATAAACCTTAAACAGGGGCTTCCCTGGCAACCAGCTTGAATCAGATATTTACCCATTCATATTTAGCCGTGGTTTTCAGGTTTGCTATTGGTTTTCGGGATAATTGAAGGTTAAGCGTGGTAGATTGAGGCAAGAAAAACTCCTGGTAGCAGTTGTGCTTTAGAGGTCCTCGAATACTTTGGGTGCTTGTCCCTTCATTATATCCTTGATTTTGTCTGCTATTACCCGGAACTCAGGTAGTGCCGCCTGATCGGTTCGGGTTTTTATGATGTGCCTGATTTGGCGGAAATTCCAGGTACAGATTATCTCAGTTGTGCAGGCATTCGGCAGCACATAACGGGCTATCTCCGGTTTCACCCCAGCTTCCAATAATGTGTGATAGGCTTGCCAACTGGCTGCCATTGCGTCGTGAAAAACTTTGGCGTTTTTCGGGTCGACCTCTTTTGCGAGCTCTGGTGGAGAGATGTACTCTGCCCGGGTTTCATGCACATAACGCTGGCTGCGCTGAGAGTAGCTGGCGATCCGGTGGCGCACCAGTTCATGAGTAAGGGCGCGAGAAGCTTTGATGAAAAAAGTTGCCGAAGCGTGCTCAATAAGGCTTTCATGCCCCTGCCTGATTCTGGCTTGCAGCCATTTTTGATTTGTTCCCAGCTTATCTTCACTTGCGTAACATATCCGCCCAGACCGTTCCAGAAGGTTTTCGCTATCAGGAGTGATCGCGAGGAGTTTTACTTCTACGTTATAGTTCATATATCCTTCCTGTTTTTTTATAATTTCAGCCGATCAACGCCCCATGGCTTACAAGGATTTTGGGGTTATATTATCTCTTATATCAGTGGGTGGTATCCACTCGGCAAAAAAAGAACAGACGCGATAATAACCAATTTCGAGCATTATTGACTTTGCAGCCGGGGGAATATAATATTACGATAATAGTATTGAATATTAAAAAAACAATACAATAGATAAATCGGCAAGTAAAGAGTTTCACGGCCTATAAGAAAAAGACTGCCTTCAGAAGTTTGTTTGAGGATTGTCATTGACGGGCGTGAAACTTAAAAGAGGAGAAGGGTATGCCAGAAAAGGTAAATAAAGATAATAAGCTGACCACTGGCGCCGGTGCGCCTGTAGTTGACAATCAGAACACTATGACCGCAGGCCCCCGCGGCCCTGTATTATTGCAGGACGTGTGGTATCTGGAGAAATTGGGGCATTTCGACAGAGAGGTGATCCCTGAACGCCGTATGCATGCAAAAGGCTCTGGAGCGTTTGGAAGCTTTACTGTGACACACGACATTACCAAATATACCAAAGCCAAAGTCTTTTCTGCGGTGGGTAAAAAAACCGATATTTTCGCCCGTTTTTCAACAGTAGCAGGCGAACGTGGCGCTGCTGATGCTGAGCGTGATATACGCGGCTTTGCCATCAAGTTCTACACTGAACAGGGCAACTGGGATCTGGTTGGCAACAACACGCCCGTGTTCTTTCTTCGCGATCCTCTCAAGTTCCCTGATCTCAATCACGCAGTTAAGAGAGATCCGCGCACTAATATGCGCAGTGCCAAAAACCAGTGGGACTTTTTCACCAATCTGCCCGAAGCACTCCACCAAGTGACAATTGTTATGAGTGACAGAGGCATCCCGTATTCATATCGGCATATGCATGGTTTTGGCAGCCACACTTACAGTTTTATCAGCGCCGAAAACAAACGCTACTGGATTAAGTTCCATCTTAAAACACAACAGGGCATCAAAAATCTTACCGATCAAGAGGCTCAGTCAATCATTGCAAGTGACCGCGAAAGCCACCAGCGTGACCTTTACGAAAGTATTGAGAATAAAGACTATCCGCGCTGGACAATGTATGTACAGATAATGCCCGAAGAAGACGCAGGAAAAATGCCCTACAATCCCTTTGACCTTACCAAGGTTTGGTACCATGGTGATTATCCGTTGATCGAAGTAGGTGTTATGGAGCTTAACCGCAATCCGCAAAACTATTTTGCCGATGTTGAGCAGGCTGCCTTTAATCCGGCCAATGTTGTACCGGGTATCGGGTTTTCTCCAGACAAGATGCTGCAGGGGAGGCTTTTCTCTTATGGTGATGCCCAGCGCTATCGCTTGGGGGTGAATCATCATCTGATTCCGGTAAATGCTCCCCGCTGCCCGGTCAACAGCTTCCATCGGGATGGGCTGATGAGAGTTGATGGAAACCAGGGATCCATCCCGGGCATTGAGCCTAACAGCTATGGCTACTGGCAGGAACAGCCTGATTTTGCTGAGCCTCCTCTAAAGCTGGAAGGGGCTGGCGACCATTGGGATTTCCGCAAGGATGATGACGATTATTACACCCAGCCCGGCAAACTTTTTCGCCTGATGAAGCCCGAGCAGCAGCAGGTATTATTCGAAAATACCGCTCGTGATATAAGTACTGCTCCAAAGGAAATAAAGATCAGCCACATCGTTAATTGTCTTAAGGCTGATAAGGCTTATGGAGAAGGTGTAGCCGGGGCAATTGGTATAAAAATGAGCGATGTTCTCAAGTAAGATAACACCGTACTATTTTCGCGCAGGGTCGGGCTCAATGACAGGCATGACCCTGCGTTTTTTACCCTAAGCCACAGGTTTATCAAAACACATTTATCACACATGAAAGATGCAGGCTACTGAGGCCAACGTTTACTTTATTCGCCTTATAAGTTCAATACTCCCAAGCTAATAGAGCTGCATATCATACTGAACTAATTGTCCGGGACTAATCATGGCAAATCTGTTATCTTGGCTGCAAGCAACGGAATTACAGCCTGTTTACCATCAAATTAGTTCAGACATAATCCTGGTGCTATAATGGGAGCCTGTCAATAATTACTGCAGAGGATACATGAAAGTTTATGGATAAGGGGACCAAACCGGCTTTCTTTTGTGACAATGATTATAACGCCTGGCTCCTTTTCAACCATGCCTGGAGAGCCATGTTCAAAGCCAGAGAGAAAGAACTCCAGGAGTATAAAATAACCCCCGAGCAGGCAGAAGTGCTTATGGCAGTTCAGGCGCTTGGCAATAATGCTACTCCGGCAGAGATTTCCAGATCAACCCTGCGGGAACCGCACACCATATCCGGCATCATCAACCGGATGACTGAAAAAGGACTGCTGACCAAAAACAAGGACCTGAAGCGTCGAAACCTTATAAGAGTTGCACTGACTGAAAAGGGAAACCTCGCGTTTGAGCATTCTACCAACCGCAAAGCTATTTTCGATGTCATGGGCGAGCTTAAACCCGGGGAAAGGCAAGTGCTTTGCGGCTTACTGGAGCGCCTTCAGGGAAAAGCATTACATTTACTGGGAATCGAAGAACGGCCAGCCTTTCCACCCAGGGCTGATTAACCGTGCACCAAACCATGTCTTTTAGCTCTTGAGAGATCCCCTTCAAGAAATGCTTGACATAATCATAATTTCATAAAATTTGTTCCATTATATATTTCCTGGTTATTTTGGTTGTCTTCTAAACCCTTTTTCAACATGCCCTTCCAGGTTATTGCGACTGATGGAAAACTTCCGAATATGCTATACTTGGCAATGAAACCCCACATGTATAATTTAACCTCAATGGAAGATGTTCTTGTTATTGGAGCCGGCCCGATAGGAAGCTATACCGCGAGAGCGCTTGCCCGGCAAGGTTACCGGGTCACCGTACTGGAAAAACGGCCATACCTGGGTAGTCCTGTATGCTGCGCTGGTATTATAAGCCCGCAGTGCGCAAAAATGCTCAACCTTGAAAAACTGCCAGCGCTCAGTAGCTTTAGTGGCGCCCGCATCTTTTCACCCCGCGGTCGGACAATAGAACTGGAGCGCTCCTCAACACAAGCTCTGGCCGTTGACCGTGGTTTTCTGGATTTGGCAATGGCTGAAAGTGCCCAATCAGCTGGCGCCAAATTTATCTTTGGCTCAAAAGCCAGCCGCGTTGAAGCTGGCAAAGAAGACATTACTGTATATACGGATAATAACAGTATGCCTTCTTTCAAAAGCAGGCTGGTTGTAGTTGCTGCCGGTTTTAGTCCGCGCCTGACTGCTGCCTTGCACCTGGGCAAGCCAGCAGATTTCGCCATCGGGGCACAGGCACAGGTAGAGATCCCGGGCTCCATGCCTCTCACCGTGTTCACCAGCGGCTTCTTCACTCCGGGCTTTTTCAGCTGGCTTGAGCCTCTGGGGAATGGAATTGCACTGGCAGGGCTTCTTTGCCGGAAAAATACGGCAACACATTTTAACAGGTTCCTGCACTATTTAAAGGAGACCAGCCAGATTATTTCTACCGGCAAGCCTCAATATCGCGGAGTGAGCCTTAAACCACTTTCCAGAACACATGGAGACAGAGTACTGGTCATCGGCGATGCAGCCGGACAGGTGAAACCAATTACCGGTGGCGGTATATTTTATGGGTTGAAAGCTGCGGATTGCGCTGTAAATATTATTAGATCTGCCTTCAAGCAGGGTGATTTTTCTGCCAGGGAATTGGCAGGTTACCAGAAGGAATGGAAAAAGGTAATCGGCAGAGATATCCGCCTGGGCAGGCTAGCCCGAAATATATATGAAAAGCTGGACGAGCGCCGGATTGAAAATGCATTTAATGCAATTATTCATAGCGGCCTTGCCCAAAAACTCTCCGAAGATGAGAGCTTGCGATTTGATGATCATGGCAGTGTAGTGTTAAAAATTATAAGGACTCCGGCTTTTTACCGTACAGTTGCTTCAATAATGGCACCGGTAAATAATTAATATATCAAATGAATAGAAGGGAATCCAAAATGACCATACAAGAACAACAACCAGAACTGGCTGAGGCTGCAAATCTTTTTTTGCTTAGCCTGGAGGCATCACGCTCAAATGAAGCAAGTCTTACTATCAGCAGTTTCGTTCGCTGGTGTGGAGCCAAACGTAAACCCTCCAGCCTGGCTCCAGCAGAAGTTGCCCGGTTCAGCCAGCAGTTTCCACCTACCGATACGGAACTCACTCAGAAAATGGAGACGCTGCGCAAATTTTTGATTTACATAAATAAACGCAAATGGACAGCAACCAGCCTGGCTGGACACATCAAACCGCGCAAGGCAAAAAGCGCTAAATGCCGTTCTGGTAACGGCCGGCCAGCACAAGATCCGGTTTACCTGACACCCGAAGGATATGCTGCTCTCAAAGAAGAACTGGTAACACTGAAAGCCAGAAAGCCCGATATTATTAAGGCAATTCAGCTGGCAGCGGCAGATAAAGACTTCAAGGAGAACTCTCCACTTGCCGCGGCGAAAGAGGAACTGGGGCATGTGGAAGGGCGGATCAATGACCTGGAAGAAACCTTTAAACTGGCAAAAGTTGCAGAGCAGTATGACAGCAACCGTCTTCAAATAGGCATCGGAAACAGGGTAACCCTTAGAGATAATTCTTCAGGAGATATTCACTGCTACACAATTGTCACCACCAGAGAAGCAAGCCCGCTCAAGGGTAAAATCAGCGACTCTTCGCCTTTGGGCAGAGCGCTTATAGGCAGGGCTGCAGGAGAGATCGTGGAAATATCTGCTCCCGCAGGGAAAATCTGCTATAAAATTGAAACCGTTGGCGATTCTTCCGGATAGCTGATTGAAAATATACCTGAATACGGGCAAAATATCATTGACACGTTGCAACACAAGTTGTAATCTTATTTCTAATTTTTCTTAAGGAGGTTACAATCTATCATGGCCAAAACATCCTCAGGGCTTGAAGAAAACGTAGCCGGGTTGCTGTGTTATGCCTTCGGCTGGATCAGCGGGCTTATTTTCCTGCTGATAGAAAAGGACAATGCTTTCATTCGTTTCCATGCCTGGCAGTCCATCGTAGTGTTCGGAGCATTCAGCATTGCGATGATTATACTGGGGGTTATTCCGCTAGTTAAATTTATCCTTATGCCCATTCTGGGATTGGTAATCTTCATATTATGGATAATTCTGATGATAAAAGCCTACCAGGGGAATCATTACAAACTGCCCTGGGCCGGTGATCTGGCAGAAAAGTGGGCCAGTACGGTAAATATTTAATCCATTAATATTTTATATAAAATAAAGCGGGGCTTGTGCCCCGCTTTTTCGTTACCTTGCTTTATATAACTCCGCCACCTAGAGCAAGGCGGAAAACTCCGATAATAATGGCGGCGCTGCAAAGAATAATTCCAACCACGCCTGTATTTTTGCGCCCCAGTATTGAAAAAATAAGCCCAATTACCGGCACCGGAATAATAAACCAGTTTAATATTCCCAGAAAAGGTATAAAGGCAATTGCAATTAGTAAAAGGCTGATGATACCAATGATTATGCCAATAATCCCGAGTATTATCATATTATTTAACCTGCCACCTCTAAAAATCTTTTATCATACTGTTTGCCGGATATGCTGCCCGGGTAACCAGGCACAGGGCTTGAACCCTTGGCCAAAAAAGTAAAACCAGCTTTGATATCTTTCAATCGGCTTCCTGGCTGTTATTATAACTGTTATTCTAAACAGTTTAAAACCGCGAGTCTGTTTTCCGTCTGTATTGTCCCAATTAATCACGCGGCTGCCTTGAGAGCCGGATTGCCAAATACCAAACCCGGCTTCAGGATCAAATCAGGCTCAAACCGAGGCTGATAGATACGGCTGCAAAAATTGCCCCTATTACCGTAAGAATTATAATGGTGGTCATCTGATTTGAGGAGAGCACACGCTTTACAATACTTTTTACCAGGGCTTCTTCAGCCTTTTTCATGGCTTCTTCGGCCTTTATAGCCGCTTCTGCTGCCATGGTTTCGGCTGCTTCACTGGCACGTGCGCTTGCTTCCATTGCCTTGCGGGCAGCTTCTTCTGAAGCTGCCCTGGCGGTCATGGCGATCTCTCTTGCTTTTTGTGCAGCTTCTTCAGCTTCACGAGTGGCTTTTTGTGCCGCTTCCTGTGATGACTTTATCGCTGTTTCAGCAGCAGCTTTGGCTTCTTCCGCTTTCTTTGATGCTTCTGCTGCCATGGTTTCGGCAGTTTCACTGGCACGGGTAC
>Ga0265294_10007045_pt1 | contig 13403 bp, 18 predicted proteins | sample MunlanPumphouse3_FD_192504 | JGI IMG/M metagenome (GOLD analysis project Ga0265294, IMG submission 192504) | Groundwater microbial communities from a municipal landfill in Southern Ontario, Canada - Pumphouse #3 | ecosystem: Environmental > Aquatic > Deep subsurface > Groundwater | place... | reverse complement strand
AACTGTTCTAAAGCGTGTAGAATCATATAAACAATTTGCACTATCAAAACAAAAGTTTTGAATTTTATTTGGGTCATAGATACCAATCCAACCAATAGAACCACCGCCTATTAAATTTTTAATAAAATTATTTTCAGCTTGAGAGTTTGGAATAGCAAGAGTACCTCCATTGTTAATTGCAATTTGTTTTGCATTTTCAAAAGTAAGTTTATTTATAGATACACTATAATAATGCCCATTAAAGAGTTGAAAATCTTTATAATCACTACAATTCATTGCATTAAGATTAAGTGTAAAAAAAATAAACGCTAGTAAATATTTCATAAGTTTTCTTCCTTTTATAAACTACAAGTAAAATCATCTGTTGCTTCTTCAACCGCCATTAAAATGCTTGTCGTTTCGGCAAAGTTATCTATTTCACCACAAGGATTCTTTAGAAGTTCTCCTTTTGTGCTATCTATTGGACAAACATCATAATTTGTACCTGTACATTCAACTATTTTAGTATTCCATGTTTGTTTGTCTCCCACACTACTATGATGTGTAGTGTTATCACTAAAAACAACAGTATTTTCTTCTAAAAACTTGATTTCACAATATTTAATATTTGGATTTAAAAAATCAATATTTACTTTTGCATTATCATTTCTAATGCTCCAGGTGCCATCTTCATTTTGTTGTTTCCCACTATATGTGAAAGTGTAATCACTTGTATCTCCTTCAACACTCACATTTTTTTTAACTTCTATGGATTGAGATACATCATTTTTAAAATTATGTTGATTGTGATTCTCTACACTTTTATTAAGAGAATAATAAACACTGTTTTCATTATTTGATTGTTCGTTTGTTATAGCAGTAGAGTCAATACTTCCTGTAGGTTTACTATCTTGATAATTTGTGCAGTCATCATAATTTTGCCCATAGAATTCAATCTTGTTACCGTTGTTTAGTGTTTTTGTAATTAAATATTTAGAATTTGAATTTTGAAACATAGAAGAAATAGCTCCTCCTATAGTATCAAGAGTATTTATTTTTTGCGTTGCTGCAATACTATTGCAAGAGCTGTTAATACAATAAGCTCCACCTAAGCCAGATAAATTAGTTTCTTCTAAAAAAAGATTGTCATTACTTAGCTTCCATGTATAATATTTGCAGTTATTCCATGTATTTGGACTACATTTCACAACTCCATTTGTGCTAACACCACTTATATTATGAAAAGTAAAATTTTTATTTTTTACTCCATTTAAATTAGTATCTATTGACACATGAATTGATATATCACTTAGTCCTGTGTATGATATTTCTAAAAATGTTTTGGTTGTTTCATTACAAGTTAAATTTGCTTTAAAACTTTTTGAATTATCTACTGTTTTAAATTCTGTATCAGAAGTTAGTGGCTGGGCGACATTACTTTGAATATTGCCGAAGTGTTTTCTTAAATTATCGCCACTTTGTAATCCCTCATTGCTACTTAGATTTAAAGTAACAATGAGTAAAAATGAAAATACTTTAATTGTTTTCATATCGAATAAGTAAGTATTCCGCTACATACTCATTTTTATCCATTATTTTACACCAACCATACTCATTACATTTATCTATTTCTAAATTTATCCCATAGTCATACCGTGTTACATATAAATCATCTATGCTAAAAGGTTCACTGTAAGCAATAATTCCTTTTTGTGTATTAACCGTTCTAATGTCTTTTACATAAGGTTCATTTGTTAAAGAAGTAGGTAAATCTTTAATTTCATCACTTTGTACTTCTGTATTGATTATTTCAATATTTTGCACTTCATGATTTTTAGTTTCTTTTTTTAAATTTTTTAAATTTAAAATCTCTTGATTTAAAGCTTGTATTTTTTGTTCATATTGTTGAAATTTTTTATCTGTTTGTAAAACAAATGTTTCAAAAGTTGCACCAATTTTCTGTAAATCAAACTCATTTTCTTTTAAAGTACTAGCACTTAAAGATAAGTTAATAGATATTGACAATGCTACTACTGTTTTTATAATTTTAATCATTTTGTTTCTCCTAAGTATTTATCCCATTGGGCTTTATTAAACCCTTCAATTGTATCTACCAAGTTATTGTTTTCATCAATTATTAATGCAAATGGCACACCAAAACCATGTAATTTTTCACCAATAATTGAGCTTTGTGCTTGAATTTTTTCAATCGGGTTTATAATATTAAAATGCTCTTTATAGAATTTTTCACTCTCTTTTTCAGGTGCTAAATATACATAGGTAACTATATTTTGTTTTGTTTCAAGATATTGGTCTAACTGTTTGCAAAATGAACAATTTAAAGATTTTAAAACTACTATGTTATGCTTGTAGGTTTGCTTATCTCCTGATTTAATACCATTTGAAATTAACTTTTTTAAGTACTCTTGATTCTCTTTTGTTTTTTCTTTTAGTTTTTTTAAATTTTGCTCTAAAGGCGATTTTATATTATGGGCTTGTTTATACAAATTTATACTATTTTGAGTAATAGGTTCACCTGTATGAGTATATATTTCACCCATAAATATTAATCGTTGTGAGGGTAAAATATACATAAGGCTTCCATCTTCAAAATACGCTTCATACATTCCACTTACTAAACTAGGTTTTACTTTCTCGATTTTTGTACTAGGTATAATACTTTGTATTAAATCAAACTGTTTTTGCTCTATTATCGTATTAGAGAATAACGATGTTGTCACTGCTGCTATTACTAAACTTTTTCTAATCATTTCTATTTTCCTTTTTTTGTTAATTAAAAATATGCATTAAATGTTGGACTATTCGCAAGTTTTGATTTTAATCGTTGCTCTAATCCAATATAATAATCATTAATAGTTTTATTTTGTTGCCACTCTTCTACTGCTTCTATAAACCATTTGTTTGAACTCTCTTTGAAAGTAATTGCATTTTCATTAATACCTAAAAGATAGTTTTTCACCTCTTCTGGATTTTGAGCATCACTTGTATTTATAATTTCATAACTTAACGCTTTTGATGTTGTTCTTACAATAAAGTCTAAAAATGCTTTTGTTTCAATAATCGCTAAATATTCAACCAAGCTTTCAATATCATCCACCGCAGCTAAAACAGTTGTATTTAAATATTTAGCAATAGGTATTGGTAAACTATTTATAAATTTTCTGTTTTCAGGGCTTATTGACTGTTTATTTTTCATTGAAATTAATATTGTTTCAAGTCTTGTTTTATATATATTTTTTATACCTGAAAAATGTGTTGTACCAGAATTTACAGTAGGCATTCCTTTATTATTTGCGTTTACCTTTACATAAATATAATCAATATCACCTCCTTGTAAAAAAGAGGTAAAATTAACACTATATTGAGGTATAAATTTTAATTTAGGTGTATCATTCCCATTACCTGCTTCTTTGCCACTGCTACCAGTAGCAGAAGATTTATATCCAACAACATCACCAATCATAGCTCTTACTATAGATGTAAATAAATTACCATTTTTTGGGTCTTTTCCCAAAATAGACACATCTATTCCACTTGATTTTTCTACAGCTTCTTCTATTAAACTTCCTTGTAATGTTGCGTATTCAATAGATTTTTTAGCAGCATTAGTATCTCCACCCATATAATAAGACATGGTATTTAAATAGTCATTCCAGGTTGAAGATTGATTGGCTTTTGCATTTTCTGTCGCTTGTATAAAATTATTAGATTGACCGCTATTCATATTACCATCGATTGCACCCATAATTTTATCTGCTGCAAATTCTCCAATTCTTTTACTGGCTTTACAGGTATCCATGTTCAAATTATTAATTTGATTAGCAATGTTTTCTAACCAATTCAGCGTTGTTTTGCAATCTTCACACAAAACTCCTAATGCCATTTGAAAAGCAAATGCAGGAGCAGCGGAACTGATTGCTTTTAATTTTTGAACTAAATAATCTACATTTAAATAAGAAAATCCTCCAAATGTTGCGTCTATCCCACCACATCCCATTCCAAATTTTGGTGTTTCTACATTAAAAGGAGTATATGTACCCATATTGTTAAATTTAACACTTGATGAGCCTATTGTATATAAACCTCTTGTTTGGCTTTGATAGTATCCAGGTTTTTCAACTACTGCATTTATACTTTCATCTAAAAAACTTTGCATATTTTTAGCAAAAGAAAGCGAAACCAATAACATAATCGATAACAATATTTTTATCATAAAATTCTCCTTTAGAATAAACCTTTAGCGGTTGCTACAATTCTTTCTTTGTCAACAAAACCCCAATATTTACTATCCCACGACTTTATATGAATTCCTGTTACAAAATATTTATTAGGCGGAATAATCCCATTAAAAACAAAAGGGATTAGCTCTTTGCTTTCACTGTCTTTTAATAATGCTTTTCCTACTTGCTTACCATTACAAAAGTATTCAAATTTTTCATTTACAAATAGGAAATCTTTTGGAAAACAAGTAGCAATTTTTACAAACTCTTCATTTTTTATAAAATTATAAATATTTTCTCCTGGGTACCTAAATACAATCAAATCATTTTTATTAAATTCCTTTTTATTTTTGTTAATAAAAAAAATATTATAAGGCAAAGAAGGAGTTGAACTAATCCCAATAGAGTAAGACTGTTTTAACAAATATATTCCATGTGCTATGATAATTAATAGTATATATATCGGTAAAACATCTCTATTATTCATAGCAAACCTTTTTCAATTAAAGCCTTTTCCACAAGTGGAGTAATGTCTTGTGTATTACCGTATAAAACCATCTCTTTTTGTAGGATTGGTTTGTCATACTTAGTTGAAATCTCTTTTAAAATTAAATCAATTGTTTGTATAATTAAGTTTAATTTTTGTTCTTCTTCTTTGAAGTTCCCATCATTTAAAATAGCTTTTTTAATATGTAATTTTTTATTTTCTATGATACTTTTAGCACTAAATACTATTATTATATTTTTTTGGTTCTCAACATAGTTGCCTTTATACCAATCAAAGGCAACTACTACAATTATTGTTATAACTATTACAATAAACCAATTTCCAATTATTTCTAAAGTTTTCATGCGGTTTTCTCCTCATTTATTAAATAATTGATAGCATCTTTTTTTGATAAATGTTGACTTTTCATTACTCTTTTAACTTTTGATTTATCATCTTGGTCAGTAGTTGTTAAATAATAAAAATACTTATTCATAACTAATCTGTAAGGTATTTTTTGTTGTTCTGGAGTAATAATAAATAGTTCAGAGTATTCACCTTTAATTGTCGTGACTTGTTTAATTAACTCTTCTTCTATATAATCAAATTTAAATGCACTTGAGGCAAATAGCATATTTAAACTAGTTTCTTCTTGCCCTAAAAAAATCTTCCATGGCGAGTTTGCTAATATTACTTGACCAGCTCTTGTTAGACCATCTGAGTTATTTATATCCTCAAAAGACTGTGTTGCTATCCAAATAGATGCCAAGTGTTTTCTAAATCTTCTGTAAGCTTGTTCAATAGCATCGTCCATCATCTCATTTTTACCTAGAAACTTATGTACTTCATCTATAATTACAAGTATTCGTTTGCCACCATGTTGAGCATCTTTTTCTTGTTTATAAATTGCGTTGGATTTATGATATTCCCAAATAAAAATCATTGCATCCCTAATTTCTGGAATATTTTCAACTCTACCCAGCTCCAGTGCTGCTAATTGATTGTTTAAATTTATTTGACTTTGTCCTGATAAAAAATCTCCATATAATTCATTTTTACAAAAAGGAGTTAAAGCAATAGCGAAATCTTTATATCTTTGATCATCAATTTCTCTTATTGCATCTCTAATATCCGTTATTTCCATTTTGCTTCCAATGTCTTCAAAAATAAATCTTATTAATTCTTGAATTTTAGGCTTGATAATATTTTGTAATTTAAGAGCTTCTGTTTTAAGTTTTGAAGCTCCTAAAGAATAAATCCAATCACTAAAAAAATTTAAATCTTCTAGTGTTAACTCTTTTAAATCAGAAAATGGATTAAAAGAGATAGGATTATCTAAATCAATTTCAATATATTGCCCACCTAGCTCTTCACAGATAGGCTCATAACTTCCACCAATATCTGTAATAAAAATTCTATCGCCTCTAGTGTGTGCATTTAAAACCATATAATTGAGCAACACAGATTTACCAGCACCAGATTTTGCGATAATGTATCCATTTTTTGATGCACTTGTTTTAAAAAAATCAAATCCTGCTAGTTGTCCTCTTTTTGAAATAAAAAGATTATTAGGATAGTTGCCTTTGTAATCCGCTTCTACAGGTGCAAATTGTGCAACCTGGTCAGCAAAAAGTTTAAACGGATTTCCTTGAATGTATGTAAAGTAATCTTTATTTAAGCCCAATGGCAATGAAGAAAGAAAAACAGGCAAATGAACATGGTCTGTTACACCTAAATTTATTCCAGATGTATCTCCTCCTGTTCCCCAAAAAGACTGCACTGTTGTGATATTTTTATTTGTTGTTTCTACATCATTACCTGAAACTAATATGACTAAATCCATATTATATAAACTCTCAAAATCTTTTAATCTTTTATTTACAGATGTTGCTTCTGTTTTTTTATCTTGCAGTTTTGTGTCTGTATTTTTAACTCTTTTTCCTACTAAGCTACTTTGTTTTTTTCCAATAGCAATATTTTCACTTCGTGTAATTTTATTAACATTTAGCGTTACTAAAAAAGAATCATTGAATTGGTTCGTATTTGAAGCACTTGTTAAGTAGTCACCCAATTTTTTACCAAAATCTTGAATATGTGCATAATCTGGCAATGTAGTAGGAGATAAGCCAATCCAGCACTTGCCAACAAATTGATTTAAATTATTTTTTCTACCTATTTTAATGTAGGTATCTTCTACTCTTACAATATTTTCACTTGACACTACTTGTTTATTAAAATATTTTTTACAATCATATTTAGGAATATTTTTAAAATCATGTGTAGGGTTCAATAATTCCCAGAAAATTGGCTTTAATTCTGAAAAAGTTAATTCAATTGGAACAAATGCGTTTGTAGATAATATATTTTTTATATGCTCTTTTATTTCAAGCAATTTATTTTCATTTTTTGTTTTAAATGAAAAAAATAATCTATAGTTCTTTAGAGATGTTTCCATGGAATATGAAATTTTTTCATTTGTTTTGTCTCTAAAAAAAAGACCTATATTTTTAATTGCTTCATTGATAGTTTCATTTTCAGAATTATGTTCATACTCCCATTTATTAATAGTATATTCAATGTTTTTACTTCCCCAAAGATGTATTTGCATAAAAACATCATCAGAAAGTTTTTTCAAAATTGACTCAATTGTTTCTGCTGTTTTTGTTCCTGAACGGATATGTGGTTGCGTTTCAAAAACTATTCCAAAATATCCATCGTTACATAAGATACTATTTTCATTATCACTTATTGGTCTAATATAGTCACTAATGCTATGTTTTTCTAAAAACTCTTTTTGTTTTTTAGTAGGGATTGTAGAATAATAAATATCACAAGTATTAGGTTTAAATAATTCTTGAATCCATTTTTTTGGAGTTGCCAGAAAAGACATTTTATATCCCTCCTATTAAATTGGTATCTTCAATAATTTTATTTTTTAGATTATCATTAAAAATAAATTTACTATCCTCAAGTTTTGTCTCAAGCATTCCTCCATAGTCAATATCATTCTCACTATTTTCAAAAGGTAAAATTAATATTTTTATATATTTGCTTTCTTTAACATATGGGGTAGAAATTTTATTTTCTAAAGGTATTATTTTTGCTAATACTTTACTTTTGAAAATTTTGTTTTTTTCATTTTCAGTTGGTACCTGCGGAGTTATAATTTCATTTTTTGCACACCCAGAGAACAGAATAATGGTAGCAAACAGACTGATTTTAATTAGAGTTTTCATTTTTTAATTCCTTTTGTTTATCAATATTGTTTATTGTCTCTTTGTATGTATCTACAATGTTGCTAGTGCATTTTCCAATAATACTAGGCTTGCACATGAACTCATTAGAATAAGGAGTCAAACATCCCGAGAATAAAAGCATGATGCCAAATAGACTGATTTTAATTAGAGTTTTCATTTTTAAGTTCCTTTTTTTCTAAATCTAGAGGCTCTAATAATAATCCATCAGTAAAAACCAATCCAACATCTTGTGCTAGAACTTCTACTGTTTCAGATATATTTCTTGCTTTTTCTAAATATAAATCTTTTGCACTTTCACTTGCTTTACTCAATCCTCCACCTATTAAATTTTTTGTTTTATCAGAAAGTTCCGTTGATTGAGCTGTTGTTGTTCCTAACCCAGAAATTATTTGTGTAGAACCGCTATCTTTAAACATATCTGCAGCTCCTTCAAAAATTCCTGCTAAAAACATTCTCTTGAGCATTTCATTTTGTTTTGATACTACATGTCCTGGTAATCCTTGCTTATTATCAACTAAAGAAGTTAGGTAACCTTGTGCTTGTGTGTCATAAACTTTTGCACCATCATTATTTACACAAGCAAATTTTGTAAATTTAAAATAAACCCTTTCATCACTTAGTTGACCATATCCTTCAACAAGCAAATTACACTCTTTTATATTTAATTTTTTTCGATTAGGCAAAAATGCTACTTCTTTAATCATTACCACTGTTGGCATTGGTTGATTCATTGATGTTGGTGCATTTAATCCATGTAGAAGAGTTCCCGTAGTAATTGAAGTTGTAGGAATATAAATTTTTTTAATACTCTTTTTTATAGGTTCTTTGTTTTCTATTTTTTTCCCAAAATTCTCATCTATTTCACCTTCATATTTTTGGTCCATCAGTCGATACATAATTTTTGGTTCTATAATTGTTGGTTCAATATTATTGTTTTTAAAACTTTCTTCATTAATAGGAAAATTTTTGTATAAAGTATCTTCTTCTTTATTTGAATTAAAATTACTTTCTTTTTTTAATATTAGTTGCTTTAATGAATCTAACTCATTTTTTATTTTTTCATTTTGCTGTTTTAAGTCATCTTGTGTTGTTACTGCAATATTTAATTTATCTTCTACAGAATCAATATATCGAGTATTCACAAGTTCATCTTCTTTAAATAAACTCAATTCATTTATATTTTCATTTGAAATGTTGTTTTTAGATGAAGAACCATTGAAAATAATAAAAAGTATAAATGCTAATACTATTAAAGGAACTCCTAATTTTATGGCAATTTGTTTATATTTTAATAAATAATCCATTTCAATTGCCTACTAATATAACTAAAGATGTTTTATGATTTTTCATTAAAGATTTATCTTTTATGGAAATAGCTTTTTTATTTTTGACAGTTAGGTTTAAAAATAGCTTTTCATCAATATTTTTAATATCATCTAAAGCAATCACATCATATAAATATGCACTGTATATCTTACCTTTAAACACAAATTTAGGAGTAATGAGCATATTATTTATATTTAAGGCTTTAGGATTTACTTTTAATTTATCGTAATTTTCAATTGCTTCATTTAAAAAAATATTTTTAATAATTTCTTTTGCAATTTTTCTAGTAGAATCCATTTCAAATTTTAGAATATTTTTATTTTTATTTTGGATATTTTGGATAAAGTAAGTTTTTGCAGAAACGGGTTTAGGTTCAATAGTAAAACTATATGTTCCATCAACAGTTGATATAAACAATTCACTAGTTTTGCTATTTGAATAATCAATATCTAATATTTGTTCTTGTTTGTCTTGAATTTCGACTTTTAATACTGGCTTGAATTTTATAAATACAGATTTATTTGCTTTATAAATATCAACATTTTTTTCTTTAGAAAAAATAGGTTCAGCATTTATATCACTATCAAATATTATCCTATTCCAACTATCATTACTTAGTTTAAGATTTAAAATCTCACCATGATAACTTATTGTTTCAGTTGCATTTATTGTAATTGCTAACACTATATTTGCAATAAATAATAGTTTCTTTTTCATTTTAATTTCTCCACTCCTAAATTTTTAATTCTAAAATATGTTCCATACTTAACCATGTAATTAACAGTCAACATAATGGTTTCGTATCCATCGTTATTTCCACTTTTGAGCGTTTGTCCAGAAACTCTTCTCTCTCTAACACCTTTTATTTTAATTATTTTTAATTTTTGATCAACATCAATATTGCTAACATAAAAAATTTGTGTTATTTTATTTCGAATAATATAAGTTGCTTCGAGTTTTAAATCTTTTTTAATTTCATCAAAATATGAGCTTTCAACCATAGGCAACAAATGTAATAGTTGCTCATTTGCATTTGCATAAGTAATATTTTGAGTTAAATTACTTATATAATGTGCAAAATGATTTAATTTTTCTAAATCTTCAAATCCATCACTTATTATTTCATCTTTATTAGTAGGATAAGGAGATTTTAAAATAGTTTTTTGATTCATAGCAAAAAATAAAATTGCTCCCGTAAGCACAACTATAACAATTAGTTGAATTATGTTTACAGCAACCATTTTGTTATATTTATATTTATTTTCATCCAATTCATTTTCATATTGTTTATAATTCATTTTAAATTCCTGTAAATTCTTTCATATAGCTTTTTGGAAAAAGAGTAGGATTGTTTACGCCAAAATAATAAGCTAAATGATATTTGAATGATTTAACCTTTGTTGCTTTTAATTCATGCAACCAAAGCATCCCTTTGTATCCACCATAAATAATTACACCCATAAATCCAAGTTTTAACTGTTCTTGAAACACATATACGACTAACACAGAAAATAAAAGTATTGAAACTTCTTCTAATTCATAATTTCCGATCATAAACACATTTTTAATGTGTTTATGTATATAGATGTAACTGCTTTCTTGTTGCATTAGAAAATTGCACCTGAAATTCCAGTTGCAACAGCTCCTAAAGAACCAATACCCACACCTATTGCACCAAAAGGCAATGCTTTGTTCGTGTCACCTGTTTCTTTATAAACACCGATTGATTTCCATAAAAAACCAACTGTTAATATAGCAGCAACATAAGTATCATTTAATGCCCCATCTATTTTGTCAAAAATAGGTTTAGCTCCATATGCATCTCCAGTTCCTGCAAAACTATCTATTGCCATTACAATTACTAATATTGTTAGAAGAGTAATCTTTTTCATTCAAATTCCTTTTTGTGATTTATGTAATTATTACTTAAAAGATATTAAGTATAACTTATACATAATAAGAATTTAAAATGAATTTGTATAAACTGTTGACATGAACACAAAAGAACTAATAAAAAAAAATCTAGGTATTAACATTAAAGAGTTTGCAATTTCAAACGGATTTGATTTAGATACACTGAATAATTTGCTATTTGGCAGAACAAAAGGTAATAGGGAAGGAACACAAGCATATGAAATTAAACAATTTTTAATTTTACATGGCTTATATGTGGAAGAAAATGAAAAAGAAGAAATAAAAATAGATACAAAGAAAATGAAAAACCCATTACTAGAAAATTTCTTTTTACTTAAATTGAATACAAAACTATCAGAAAATTTAACATATAAAGACATAGTAAAATATACACATAAAAAAGTACCTGCTATATTAGAATTATATTTTGATACAACAGTTCAAGATTACACCAAAGACCTTTATTTTCTTGATAAAAAAATTAATGATAAAGATTTCAGTCAATTTTGTTTTGGAACATCAGATGGAAGTAGAATTGGCAGTAAAGCCTATTATATAAAGCAAAAACTTATTAAAGACGGGATAATTCCTTCAATAACTCTCAAATAATAGTAAATAATCATCTTTTTAAATATTAATTCGTATCTTATTTAAAATATACGCTTATTTGTTTAAATATACATATATTTTTACAAATAACTATACTTTAATTTTTTTATACACTTATTATATAAAATACATATCTTTTTAATAAAATATACATTCTTTTATTAAAATTTACATACTTTTATTAAAATATATGTAAATGTAAGTTATACTTAACATAAGTTAAGCTAAAATACTTTTATAAATAAGGAGATAAAAATTATGAACAATAAAACAATCGCAATAACTAATTCAAAAGGAAGTGTAGGCAAAACACCAATCGCTTTTAATTTAGCAAAAGATTTGAAAATGAAAATTGAAACTAATGATAAATCTGCTTTGATTGGTTGTTATAAAGAGCATACAATTTTAACAAACGATTTAACATTTGAAGCTAACACACTTTATGATTGTGGAGGGTTTGCAGCATCTGGTGTACTTAATATTGTAAAGCAAGTTAATATTGTGATTGTTCCAGTATTTAATGACCCATCTTCTTTAATACAAACAAAAGATACATTGAAACAACTTTTACCCATTGCAAAAAATATTATTATAATAACCACTAAAACAGAAAATAAAGATGCTGTATTTATAGAAAATAGTATTGAAAAAAAATATCCTGGACTAATTTATTTTAATTTACCTTTAACTAAAGCTTTTAATCACTCTTTAAAAAGAGGGAAAACAATTAAAGAATTAGTTGAAACAGATAAAACTCAAGATAATTGGTTTGGTGAATATGTAAGAAATTATTATTTACCTTTACTTAATTTTATTAATGAAAATTTGAAGGCAAAAGCATGAACAATGAAATAGATTTTGATATTATTGAAGATGTTGAATTTAATACTTTTATTGAACAGGATAAAAAGGCAAACTTTTTAAACAAAAGAAAAAAAATCTTAAAAGGGACAATAGAAGAAAAAACTGAACGAATTGGCTTAAAATTCACTCTTATTTATAAAGAAGATTTAGAGAAGTATAAAACAACATTAGGAGTTAAAACTTTTAATGCTCTTTTGTATAAATTGATTGAATTAGGAAAAGAACAACACAAAAAACAACTCAAAAAAATACTTAAAAACAAGGAGAATCAAAATGATTAAAACAATTCATATACAAACGACTAATTTAGAAGACAATGGGTTAAAAGCAAGTTGGCTCGATGGTAATGCTAAAGCAAATAATAAAACAATAGTAGATGGAGAACATCTTGCAAAAGAGATAGAGAAACAAGTTACTTTCCTTGTAAGAGAAGGTTATCAAATATTAAATATCTTACCAATTACATCTGAAAAAGTTGAAGCTCACAGTTTAAGGGCAACCTTTACATCAAGCGTAATTATTACAGGAATAAAAACTAAATGATATTAATATAAAATCCTCACTAAAAACTCTAATAAGCCTTTATTCGTTCGTAAAAGTGTTGAGACGCATGAACTTGGCCACACAAACGCAAGAGCATTTGGCCAGTTGAGTAGTTAAAAAGTATTCTTGCGATATTGTATCATAAGTGGCCAAGTGTTTTATTTTTTTGCTAAATATTCTCTC
>Ga0265294_10007043_pt1 | contig 13404 bp, 9 predicted proteins | sample MunlanPumphouse3_FD_192504 | JGI IMG/M metagenome (GOLD analysis project Ga0265294, IMG submission 192504) | Groundwater microbial communities from a municipal landfill in Southern Ontario, Canada - Pumphouse #3 | ecosystem: Environmental > Aquatic > Deep subsurface > Groundwater | place... | reverse complement strand
AAATTATAAATTTACAGTTCCGGTCGGTAAGTATGAACTGGCACTCAATTACGCCGGTTATGGAGAAGATATCCGAAAAATAAACGTATTTGGAAATGGCATTGTTGATTTTGAGATGTCAAAAAAGACCATCCGGTTAAAGGAAGTTGTGATAAGTGATAAAGCTGCAGACCTCAATGTTGTCAGTTCACAAATGAGTATAACAAGTCTTAATGCCAAGGCAATCAATGAGCTGCCTTTGTTTCTGGGTGAAAAGGATGTCATAAAAAATGTAAAATTACTTCCTGGAGTACAATCGACCGGAGAGTTTGGTACAGGTTTTTATGTCCGTGGAGGTAGTCAGGATCAAAACCTGATCATGATTGAAGATGTACCATTGTTTAATTCAGCACATGCATTCGGACTCATATCGGCAGTAAATTCCGACGGAGTCAACAATGTCACGCTTATGAAAAGCGGAATTCCGGCCAAATTTGGAGAGAGAGCATCATCGGTCATGGACATCCGGATGGGAAACACTCCTGAACATACCTCTTTCAAAGGAGGTATTGGCCTGATGGACACAAGATTGAATTTCGAGACACCACTTTTCAATAAAAAAGTAAGTTTGCTGGTCGGTGGACGAGCCTCATACTCCGACTGGTTACTGCATGAAATGCCTGATGTGGATTTAAAAAACAGTTCGGTCAGCTTTTATGATATCAATGCCCTGCTGAATGTCAAAATCGATACAAAGAACAAGTTGATGTTTTACGGATATTTCAGTGATGACAAGTATAGTTTGGACAATGCGTACGGTTATCATTACGACAACACTTTGGCATCACTTCAGTACACTCATCAGTTTAGTGAAAAACTTACTTCCACTTTTATGACGGGGATGAGTCGTTACAGAAACGATATGTGTGAATCCGACACCTTGGAGCCGGAGGTAGCCTACAAATTTTATTCTTCCATCCAATACAATAATGCCAAGCTGGATTTCAACTGGTTGCCTAATGAAAAGCACAAAGTGGACTTTGGAATGAATGCCATTTTGTACAACTTGCAACCAGGCAAACGGGTGCCATTAGGTACGTTGTCTCAAGTGGCAAATAAAACGACTCAAAAGGAAAAAGCAGTGGAATCGGCTTTGTACATGAGTGATAACATAAACCTTTCGAGCAGGTTGAACGCGGACATCGGTTTGCGGTTTAGCCAGTATGCATACCTTGGACCGAATAGCGTTCTCATGTTCGATCAGAAGGCAGCCCACACCACTGCAAACATTACCGATACGCTGAATTATGCCAATAACGAAATCATTGATTGGCATTTGAGCCTTGAACCGAGGCTTTCGATGCGTTACACGCTGGACGGGTCCAGCTCATTGAAGTTTAGTTATAACCGAATAAGCCAGTTTGTCAATCTGATATCCAATTCAATGGTCATGACACCCACCGATGTCTATAAACTGAGCAGTCCGAATGTCAAACCAATCATTTGCAACCAAGTGGCTTTTGGCTATTTCAGAAATTTCGACAAAAACACCTTCGAAACTTCTGTGGAACTGTACTACAAGAAATTGTCCAATATCCTGGAATATAGGAATGGGGCGGAAATCATACTGAACAACTCTCTGGAAGCAGATTTACTGAACGCTTCGGGTTATAATTACGGTGTAGAATTCTCTCTGAAGAAAAATAAAGGAAGACTGACAGGATGGGCAAACTACACCTACTCCCGTTCCATGCGGCATACGACAAGCCCGTATTTGAGTGATCAGATAGACGGAAATAAATATTTTCCGTCTTTTGGTGATCAACCTCATAATTTGGTGCTGGTTGGAAACTATCATTTGACAAGACGGTGGAGAGTTTCAGGCACATTCAATTACAGCACCGGAAGGCCAATTACACTACCTGAACTGAAATATGAGTTTAACGACAAGCAATATATTTATTATTCCGAGCGTAATAAATACCGGATGCCCGACTACCATCGCCTGGATATTGCCATCACACATGATGAATCTTTACGCTTGAAGCAGCCATGGAAGGGAAGCTGGACGTTTTCTATCATCAATCTTTATGCTCAAAAAAACCCATATTCGGTTTTTTATAAATCCACTTTGGGTATGGAATCGGGATTTATTAAGTCGTACCACTTATATAGAATATTTATCATAGAGAAACCGATTCCTACTATAACTTATAATTTTACTTTTTAAAACCACAAAGCATGATTCATATAAAAAAGACCTATTTGACTGTGCTGATGATGGTAACTTTCATTGGTTGCACAGAAGTATTCATTCCTGATATAGATCCTGATACAAAAGCTTTGGTGGTGGAAGGGTTGATAACAGATGGAGAAGGACCTTTTACTGTAAAACTTACTGAAGCTTTGCCCTACGTTTCTGATTCGGCTTCGGTCACAAAGTATGTTTCGGATGCAGAACTAACGGTTCAAGATGGTGAGGACCATATTTACAGCCTGACCTATGAAGGAAAGGGAAAATATGTATTGCCAACCTCATTTAAGGCAAAAGTCGGCAATTCATATATATTACATATTAAGACAAGCGATGGGAACATTTACGAATCCAAAGCTCAGACACTCTTGCCCCCGCAGTCCTATGACAGTGTCCATTCATCATTGATTAAAAAAGAATATCTGGATGAGGACAATGTTCTGAATGATATTGACTGTTTTGATGTTCGGGTTGACCTTTTCCAATCTGTTTCAAGCTCAACCCCGACACCTTTATGCCGATTTGAGTCAAATATTGTTGTGCAATATTCATACACCTATTGGCCCAAAGCTGATCCCGTGACTGATTCCGTACCCCCTTGGTGTATTCCGGTTTTTGGTTGGAAAACTTCTTTGTTGGACGATAATGAGAATCTTACTATCGAAAGATCAAAAATGTCCACCCCTGTCATTAAAAATCATTTTTTGTGTGATGTACCCTTGGGTATATCGAATTATGGTATTGAAACAGACGGAAGTAATAGCCTTGTTTACTATTATCGGTTTAACCAGTATACAATAAACGAAGAGACTTATGATTATTATAAGGAAGCCAATAGTCAATTGGCTGCAAGCGGAAAGCTCTTTGATCCGATTGCTTCACAACTTGATGGAAACATGACGTGTGTAAATGATCCGTCCAAGGTTGTTCTTGGATTGTTCGAGGTTTCATCGGTTACTCGAGCTGCATTTGTTTTGGTTGAAAATCGTTATTATCATAAAGCGAACATACGTGAGGTCCCTTATGTCGATATTCCGGCCAGCGGTTTCTTCTGTTACAAAGTGAATTTGGATGAAACTATAGCGGATTCGGTTGCGAATCTTCCTGATTATCAAGTAATTCCATATCCAAGTTGGTGGGATCATCAATGAAAAACATTTAATGATGACAATAATTAAAAGAACATTATTTATACTATCGGTCGTGCTGTTTTGTTGCAAGATGAATGTAATAGCAGCAGGCCAGGAAGCAGTATATCTTCAGACCGACAGAACAACCTATATAGCAGGCGAGTCTGTTTTCTATCAATTGTATGTGTTTGACTTGGTGACAAAGAAACGTTCAGACTTGAGCAAGGTCGGATATATTGAGTTAAGGGCTCCGAAGTCGGATCCGGCTTTAAAGATTTGGGTTAAAGTTGACGCAGGTATGGCCAGTGGAAGCCTCGTTTTGCCGGATACCTTGCCTTCGGGTGTATACCAGATGGTTGCATTTACGAGTGTCATGAAGAATTTTGGCGAGCAGTATTTCTTTCACAAGGAAATAATGATTGTCAACCGATTTGACAAAAAATTGGATCTCAGGTCTGTTAAATCCAGTTCAAATGATAGCAGTCAATATCATCGAACTGATAAATTGCCCTGGATAAAGACGGATAAGGCAGTATATGGTCCCCGTGAAAAAGTGATTGTCACTCTGGGGAAAACAGATATTAAAGCAAACGTTGCTGTTTCAGTGTATGAAGAACCTCAAATAAAAGCGACAGAAAAATCGATTGTTGAAACCCTGAATGAATGTGTTGTTCCAGCTACTAAACTGACATCCACCGCTTATTTACCAGAAAGCAAGGCAAGAATACTCAGAGGAAGAGTGATAGATGAAACTACACGAGAAGGTGTTCAAGCTGCAACGGTCTTTTTATCCTGTCTTGATAGCGTTGCCAATTTGCAATATGCTTCGACAGATTCCAACGGCATATTTCAGATGTTGTTAAGTGATTATTATAGTGGGAAGGAACTGTTCTTTACCATTAAAGATATGCCTGTCGGTCAAAAATGGAAAATGGAGATTGAAGATAACTTTATCCTGTCTGAAAAATGGAAACCCGAACTGATTTCTTATAAAAGGGACTTCAAAGACTACATATATAAAAGTCAGGACATCGTTTACATCAATAAGTCTTTTGGATTGGATGAAAGTGTAAATGAAAACCCCATATTTGAAAACAAACCCAATTGTCCTCAACTCTATCGTTCCACCGTAAAATCTGTATATCCGTCAGATTTTGTTCCTTTGGATAGCTTCCCGGAAATTGTTATAGAGATATTACCGACTGTAAAACTGACCAGGCATGATGGTAAATATCAAGCTTATGTCATGATCAGTTCCCAAGGCAATACCTATAGTGATAGAGAGCCTCTCATTTTTCTGGATGGTGTGTATGTCGATGATATCCAAAAAATAATTGATCTTAACTCGGCAAAGATAAAAAAAATTGACGTGCTTGATAATGTCAGAATACTCGGAGATTTGATTTTTTATGGTGCTGTTTCAATCATCAGCAAATCGAACGAAATCATCAGTACGGTCCCGGCACCCAATTCCTTACGGTATAAAAATGAAAATAGGAATGTCGGAAAAAGCTTTGTTGTGGTAAATCCCGATTCAATAAAAGATCATCATACTCCATTTTTCAAACAATTGCTATACTGGAATCCAAATTTGGAATTAAAAAAAGATGACAATACTGCTTTTGATTTTTATACTTCGGACAATACTGCCAACTTTATCATAAAAGTGGAAGGAATTTCTGAAAACGGGACTCCAATCAGTGCAAGTTCTGTTATAAAAGTGAACAACCCAATTAATGTTACTGTTAAATGAGACACTATATAAGCTTTGCATTTTTATTGATTTGTTTTTCAATAAATGCACAAAACAATGTCATTAAGAGCGTTTCCGAAGTTGATTCGATCTTTTCACCAAAGCTCACCGGTGGATTTTATGTTCAGGAGAGACAATACCAGGGAGATTTGTTTTTTAATAACAAGTTTGTGAAAAGTGATATTTTGCTGTCTACCGGTGAAATGCTTTATGGTGAATTATTAAAATACAATGGCTATTTAGATGAAGTCATTTGGATGAATCATACAAATTATAAACAATTCATCATAGATAAAGCCTATATCTCTGATTTTTGGACGAAAGACAGTCTGGATCATCCTGCCCATTTTAGACGAATCAATGTCAGGGATACCACGATAAGCCATCGTGATATTTTTGTTGAAGTGGTGATCGAAGGTAAGTTGTCATTGTATATCCAACATCAAATTTTATGCATTCCCGATGAAATTACATATTCATCAGATGGTCAGGCCCGTTATATAAAAACTTTTGAACCGATGCCGTTGTATTACATAAAGTTGCCGTCAGATAAATATCTGAAGATGCATAAGCTTGGTCGAAGGTCTTTTCTGAATTTATTCCCAGAACAGAAAAAGTCAATCTATCGATTGGTCAAAAAAAATCATCTGAATCTTAAATCGGTAAAAGGGTTGATTGGGACGATTGATTTGATGAATAAAGAATCAATCATCGATTGATATGTCTGTTGCTGAAATACCGACCGACAATGACGACGGATGTTAGCATCTCAGCAAAGGGAACAGCCAGCCAAATACCTTTGATTTTAAGTAGTTGGGGCAAAACCAAGAAGCAAATGACCAAAAAGATGAATCCCCGCAACAAGGTATAAATATTGGCCCGTTTGGCCTTTTCAATGCTTTGGTAATATCCCACACTGGCCATATTGAAAGCAAAAAACACATAGCCCACTGCAAAATAGGGCATCCCTTGAGTGGCTATCAGGTAAGCTTTGCATGTAGGATCCAGAAATGCAGACACCAATGGTTTGCAGAAAATAATGGTTGCAGCCATTGCTCCCAGACCGCAGATAATGGCTGTTCCGAGACTGATGGTTGTCGTTTTCCTGACCCTGGTCCAATGACCGGCCCCGTAGTTGTAACTGATGATGGGTTGTGCTGATTGTGCAATGGCATTGCCGAACATATAAATCAACGGAAAGCAGTAGCATGCTACTCCGAACGCGGCTACGCCATCGTCGCCAAGTGTCTTGATAAAAGCATAATTACCCATCAGTACCATCACCGAAATGGCCATCTCGCCCAGAAAAGCAGATGACCCCAATTTCATCATATAGCCAATGTTCCGTCCCGTCAGTATCAGACTCTTTCGACTGATTTTCAGCCTGTACAGATGCAACTTTCTGGAAAAGAACACCACATAGGTTATGACCATGAATCCTCCGACAGTCACTCCGACAGCAGTTGCCATGGCTGCACCCTTGACCCCCCAGTCAAGTTTCATGACAAACAACCAGCACATTATAAAATTGATCACTGCCGGAATGACACTGCAACACATGGCATAAATCGGCGAACCATCCAACCTGATAACAAACAATCCCAGATTCATGATCATACAGAATACCAGAAACGGTGCCATCCAAACCAAATATTCCATCACCAGCGGCAATAAATGCTCTGAACTTCCGAAGAGATAAGCTACATCTTCCCGGAAAAACGCAATGACCGCCGATATCAGCAGCATCAGGATGGAGGATACTATAAATGCTTGTGTGATATTAATTTGTGCAGCTTTTATCTTGTTTTGTGAAAGATGAATGGAAGCTACAATCGACGCCCCAATGCCAAACATCAGCCCGATGCCGGCGGTAATCGTGAACAACGGACATGCTATATTGATGGCCGCTAAGCCGTCACTGCCCACACCGTGACCAACGAAGATGCCTTCCGCAATAATAAGTGTGGCGGTGGAAAGCATGCCAAGGAGGGTAGGAATGAGGAGCTTTCCGAACATTTTTGGAATGCCCATGGTGGCAAAGTTGATGGAGTCACGTTGCATTTTGATGGGTTAAATTTGATATTGATGGCAAAGGTAGGTATATTAAACACTCCGAAAGCCAGATTGTGAAGATTTGGTTGTTTTTCTATCAGTTGAAGCAAAATAAGTTCCAGCAATCATAATCAGTAATGCGATTGCAAACTGTATATCGGGTCTCTCTCCCAATATAAGAAATGATAACATGACACCAACGAAGGGAGCTATCGCATAAAATGCACTTGTTTTTGCAGCCCCAAGTTCTCTTTGTGCATATACATAAAAATAGATGCTTAAACCATAGGCAAAGAAGCCTAAGATAAGAACCGCAGGAATATATGCCACGTTTCTTATCTGCTCTCCAAATGCCAAAGCCAACATCAAAGAACCAAAACCTGAGCCAAAACCTTTGATAACGACTATTTGCAACGGATCTTTTGTCGATATTTTTCGGGTGCAATTGTTTTCAAGTCCCCAACAGACACATGCCAAAAGGACAAGCACTGAACCTATGGAAAATGAGAAACTATTTGCATCTTTTACCGATAAGATAATGCTTGAAAGCGTTATTAGAATAATAGCAAACCAAAGGCGCTTATTTATTTTTTCTTTAAAAATGAATAAAGCAATTAAAGCTGTCGCAACTATCTCAAAATTATTTAAAAGAGAAGCGTTAGCTGCAGTGGTCATCTTCAAACCAAACATTAAAAAGATAGGGGCTGCAATATCCAATGCAACCATCGCTATTGTATAAGGTCTTTCTTTTTTTGTGAGATTTGGCTCTTTTTCCCTTCTTCGATTTTCATGTCTGATGATACCCATTAAAGACATTCCGACTCCTGCACCTAAATAAAGGAATGAAGCCATCATCATTGGAGGTATTTCCTTTAAAAAGACCTTTGATGCAGGTGTACTTATGGCATACAAAACTGCTGCTAAAATTGCTTTAATGATTGCAATATTATATTTTGACTTCATTCCATGCACCCTCACTCATTCCGACAGAACTATTTTGTAATGGTAATCAGATATTTTCCAATGAGTTGCTGTTTCTTTGCCGTAAGTTTCAGCCTGTAAATCTGTCCGCCCCAAACTTTGGATAGACTTCGGTCATTTAAAGGTATGGTTTCTACAGTCGGCTCAAACTGATCCTTGTCATACTTCATTTTTAATTTAATGCCGTTTCCTTCAAGCATGATGATGCCTGGTGCGGTTGTTTGGGGTTTACCTGCCGTGAGAAAATGGAGTTCATTCGGAGCCTTTGTCTCTGTCAGTTCAAAAACATCTTCCATTACCAGACCATCTTTTTTCAGTTGATAAGTTCTGATCCATTTTTTTGCGGCGGCGTTCTGAGGGTATGCTTTTGTCAGATTGAGTGAAAACCGTGATTTCCCGGAATCAAATGCGATGTCGGAAGACCGGAATTGGGGTCCGTAACTCTGGCTTGTGCCGTTGATTATGGGTAAGTTGTGATAGTCGCTTTGCATGGTCCAGATAGAGTAGCGATCATTGCTGAAGGTCTGTTTTGTGTAGGTCCCGACACCTGCGTCAATAAGTATTGGCGATTGGTTCAAATAGAGAATGAATGAGCCGACATCATTGTGGTTGTGGCTTTCATCGTTGTAACCACCTTTTGCTGCAAAAAAGAATCCGGAATGGTTTCGCATGTAACAAAATTCAGTTTGCGGATACCATATCGATGGAGCTTGTGATATGGCTGGTTTTGTATCCGTCAATTCCTGATAAGAGGCGAGGTTCTCTAATGACCTGAATAAATCTCTACCTGAATAGTAATATGTTTTTTTGGCATTCTGTTGGAAAAGGTATGAAGCAAACTGTTGCATCTCAGAACTTTTCACTGCTTTTCCGTAACGGAATATAACACCGGGCAGACCTCCTCCTTTTGCTGATGCATCGGCAAAATTGACAACCCAACCATTGCCTATGTACGACTTGGCAATGTATTCTCCCATGTTTTTAATCATTGGTTGATCAAAAACGGATACTTTGCCATTAGTCGCCAGGCTTAATATTTGCAAGTAGTCATATAATTTTCCGGCGGCATGTCCCCAGTACGAAGGTCCTTCTTCACAAGCTCCATCGGCATTGCTCCGGTTGATGAACTTATCTACGGAGACCATGGTGCGGTGGACAGCTGCCGCCAATTTTCCAGGATCATTTTCGAGTAAAAGGAAACAGGTCAGTACATTGCAGTTGCACCAGGGAGTCCAGTTATTGACCATCGTTTGGGGCGTCGCATCGAAAGCTTGCCACCAAAAGTTGCTTCTGTTCATGTATGGGTCAAGAATGCGTACTTGTAAATTTTTTCGTAGGCGTTCTGCTATCAAGGGATTGACTTCATCCAACTGATTTTTTAAGAAATAGTAGGTCCAAGCTAAAAAGGAGCCTACATCAGCGGAGGTGAGTTCAATAACATTTTCTTTGTAACTGGGTAAGGATGTTTTTTCAACTTGCTCCCTGGCTACATGAGCGGCAAGTGCCCAGGACGTCATTTCGCAATAAAACCATACACCATTGGCAATCTGATCGACGAAGCGGCCTTTTCCTTCTGCCAACTCTGCAAGGACCAATTGGGTCAATGCTGAAATATTTCTACCGAAAGGGTCTTCCATCACTTCCCTGATTCCTGTCCGGTCGTATGCCAGATAGTCGGTCGCGGTAATGACTTCCCATTTGTAGTTTAAGAAAGCATTTCCCCTTCTGATGATTTCGTCTTTGTTATTTCCTGTCAAAGCGTTCCAACCACTGCGATCTGTGTATGACGGATATGGAACCCACTTCTGGTTAAGTATCAGGCTTGATTTTACTTCTGAAATATCGGCTTCTTTTTGCAAGAAATCTTTAATTTCATAGGCATTGACCGATAATGAGCTAAAAAAGAGAAGGATCAGAATTGTCAGATGTTTCATTTCTTATGTTTTTGAAAAATATAAATAGGGTGATAGCAGGTTTCAGTGTTTATGAATTTTCTCGCTTCAAATTTATAAAAAATATGAATAGGTTTAGCCTGCATTTGAAACAAGAACCACCCTTTACATTCGAAAAAATCATTAAAATAACTACCTTTGCGCTCAGATTCAAAAACTCATGACACAACGTTATTTCATTCGCTTTGCATACGACGGCACCAATTATCACGGTTGGCAATTACAACCCAATGCCGTTTCCGTGCAGGAAGTTATGACGGAAATCATGCAGCGTCTTTTTGGCCCCCATTTCATGCTAACAGCTGCAGGCAGGACCGATGCCGGTGTTCACGCCCGCATGATGTACGCGCATTTCGATACGGAAAAACAAATAGTTGATGTCAAAGTGCTGGCAAAAAAGCTTGATCTGATGATGCCGTCTGATATCAAAGTTTTTGAAGTGATTTCTGTACGTCCCGATGCCCATGCCCGCTTCGATGCTACATCCCGTACCTACGAATATTGGATGGCTGACGAAAAAGACCCTTTCAATACATCCTTCTATACCCGCATGTATGGTAATCTCGATTATGAAGCCATGAACAGGGCTGCAAAATGTCTTTTTGATTATACCGATTTTACCAGTTTTAGTAAAGCGCATACCGATGTCAAGACCAACAACTGCAAGATTATGCAGGCCTATTGGGAAAGACGTGGCATCTATTGGGTATTTACCATTCAGGCAGACCGTTTCCTGCGCAATATGGTACGTGCTGTTGTGGGAACCCTTTTCGAAGTAGGCAGGGGCAAAATGGATGAGGCAGGCTTCAGGGCGGTCATAGAATCAGGAAACCGTTCCAATGCAGGGACTTCCGTTCATGCACAGGGTTTGTTCTTAACAAATGTATCCTATCCGGAAGAACTGTTCCTGAGGTAAAAGGTTAAAATTTGAGGTAGATATAGGCGGATATGATGCGCTTTTGCGTCGGCTTTTTTTCCTGGTATCCCAAAAGAAAGAATTCTGCACCTTTTCAGTTCCGTTGGACGATACTTTGCATCTCTTTCTTTTTATGTTTGTCTGATTTTCTGTATTTTTGCGCGCTGAGTTTACCGAATTCAGTGATTTCAGTGGTAATAGAAAATATAATTTATATCGGATGAAAAAGCACCTGCGTTTTTTGTTGATTTTCTGCCTTTTATTTGGAATGTCGGGAATGAAAGCCCAGACCATTTCATATTACTTCATTAAGATGCCTGTCAATCTGATACCTACTGTTTCTGTTGATACGAGAAGGGATCTTGTCGATTTCTACGACAATGGGAAGTCGGCGGTGATGCCTTCCGCTTTTGGTTCGGAAGTGGTATTAAAAGAGATGTCTGAGGATTATCTTTTACTTCAGACTTCGGCAAATGCCGAAATGCAATTGAAACTATTGCAGGTCAATGATTCTTTACGGGTGATCGCTTTGGTTCAAACTGTTGTTGCTCCACTGAAGGACAGTAGGATATCTTTCTATTCTACCACCTGGCAACCTATATCCAAACTGGAATTACCGCAATTGAGCTTCCTCGATTTTTTGGATGTGGAGAAAGGGAAGGCTTTAGGTCTGGAAAACCGTTTCAACGAAGTTGGCCTGAGAAACTTTGTTTCCTATCAATTTAGTAAAAATAAACCTGTCATTGTTGCTCATTCTTCAATCAAGGAAGATATACGACCGGAAATCCTGAAAGAATTTGAGCCTATCATCAAAGATTCCATTACTTTCGTTTTCCAAAATGGTCGTTTTAACCTTCTGAACCCTGAAAAATGATCTGTTCCATCAACCAATTCTTTGAACCGCTCGTTCAAGAATTAAGCAAAGTCCTCTTTTGGGATCCCTTTGCTGCAGTTGGCCTTAAACTTGGTGCACCTGTCCCTTTTATTGTTTTCTGGTTGATAGCCGGAGCCATATTTTTTACTTTTTACCTTAAGTTTATTAATCTGCGTGGATTGAAACATGGTGTGGATTTGGCTCTCGGCAGATACACCAAACATACAGGAAAAGGCGAGACTTCCCATTTTCAAGCCATTTCGACAGCCTTGTCCTCCACGGTAGGGTTGGGAAACATTGCAGGTGTGGCCATCGCCATTTCGATGGGAGGCCCAGGCGCGACTTTTTGGTTGATATTGGCGGGATTTCTTGGAATGTCCTCCAAGTTTGCAGAATGTACTCTTGGTGTCAAATATCGGAAAATGAGTCCGGAAGGTGTGGTTTCCGGAGGCCCTATGTATTATTTGAGGGATGGTCTGAAAGAACGTGGATTGCCCAAACTGGGTGTTTTTTTGGCTTATGCCTTTGCCCTGATTGTTGCCTTTTCTGCTTTCGGAATTGGAAATATGTTTCAGTCCAATCAGATACATGCCCAACTTTCCACCATGTTTCCGGTGATGGCTCCCTATGGCTTTTGGGTAGGTTTGGCGTTGGCAATAATGACAGGCATGGTCATTTTGGGAGGCATTAAGAGCATAGCGAAAGTCAGTGAAAAGATTTTTCCGTTTATGGCCATCCTATATGTCGTGATGTGTCTGATGATCATTTTTTCTCATATTACGCGAATAGGAGAGGCTTTTCAGCTGATTATCAATGGTGCTTTTCATCCGGATGCGCTGAAAGGTGGTTTTGTCGGTGTCATGGTGACCGGTTTCCGTCGGGCTGCCTTTTCCAACGAAGCCGGTATCGGGTCAGCTGCCATCGCTCACTCTACCGTCAAAACAGCCAAGCCTGTCACAGAGGGCTATGTGGCACTTCTTGAGCCTTTCATCGATACCGTTGTCATTTGTACCATGACAGCACTTACCTTGATTTTTACTGGTTATTATCATAATCCTGGAAATCTCGAAGGTGCGCAGTTGACATCAGCTGCTTTTAAATCTTTTGCCTGGTGGGCACCATACGTCTTGCTGCTGTGTATGCTCCTCTTTGCCTATTCAACATTGGTCGGGTGGTCCTATTACGGAGTGAAAGGCTTTGATTTCATTTTCGGAGGGCCGTTTGAAAAACTTTTCGGCAAAAGGATTTATGCCGAAAAGTTCTATCAGGTTATCTTTTTAATGGTCATTATTGTTGGTACAACCACGAGCCTGAACGCCATCATAGATTTCTCTGATATGTTGGTGCTGTGTATGTCTGTGCCCAATATTCTGGGATTATACATCCTTGCCCCTGTATTGAGGCGGGAAGTGAAAGCCTATAATCAGGCACTCAAAAGTGACAGGATCGGGTGTGAAAAACCGTGAATGAACATGTTTAATGCTTGTTTTTCAATATTTTTCCAGACGAATGA
>Ga0265294_10007042_pt1 | contig 13404 bp, 14 predicted proteins | sample MunlanPumphouse3_FD_192504 | JGI IMG/M metagenome (GOLD analysis project Ga0265294, IMG submission 192504) | Groundwater microbial communities from a municipal landfill in Southern Ontario, Canada - Pumphouse #3 | ecosystem: Environmental > Aquatic > Deep subsurface > Groundwater | place... | reverse complement strand
TGATGGACAGGTAACTATCGGAATAATAAGGTTTATGGACATAATATTTGGGATCTCCGCACAAAATCCATATTTAGCTGTTGTATCATGTTTAGTAATATTCTTAATAACCGGACTTCTGTCATGGCTTACAATGAGAAAAGCACCTATGAAAGCATAATTAATATTCGTAATTTTCCTAAAAGAAACCCTCATTTAGAGGGTGCGTCTTAGGGATTATTAATCCCGTAAAAATATCGGCATAGTTTGGTATGTATTACCGGCTATGCCGATTTTTCTTGTTTTGTGGTGGACGTAGAAACCGGTGGATCAAATTCGCCAATACAGTTATAAACTATTTTGATACGCTGTACTCGTCTGCCATCAATGCGCTCTGCCTTGTAAACATAGATTTTTTCAACAAACTCCCGGATAATCTCCGCTGTGAGTTCCTTTATATCCGTGTACTTTTTTATCAAGGCGAGGAAGTGGTCAACATTAAGAGCGCTTTCCTTTTCCTCGGTCATTGTGGATTTCAGTTCTGCTACTCGGTTTTCGAGGGTATGCTGCTCGGCTTCATAGCTTGCAGTCATTTTGGCAAAACGCTCATCAGAAATCTTACCTTCTATATTATCCTCATAGAGCCTTTGAATAATATTGTCCAACTTGCTGATACGAGCTTGTGACTGCTCTAATTCTCGTTTGCTGTCACGCATACTTTTGTCAAGGTCAGTCCTTGTTTTCTTGGTAACAATCTCCACAAATTCGTCCTCATGGTCTCTGGCATAAGCGGTTACCCGGCGGATACCGTCAAGGAGTAATTCCTCGACTACTACATTGCGTATCTGGTGGGAACTGCAGCCGCCTTTTATCTTACGGTAGGTAGCACACACAAAATATTCTTTTTCATGCTCCCAACCACGTCCACGCACTTGGTACAGTTTGTTTTTGCAATCCGCACAGAACATCATACCGGAGAGGATTGGCATTTCACCCATTGGTGTAAGCCTGCGTCTGCCATCCCGGATTTTCTGTACTACCTCGAACACAGGCTCTTCAATAATTGCTTCGTGGGTATTCTCGAAAATCTGCCATTCTGACGGGTCGTTCTTCAACTGCTTTTTGTTCTTATAGGACTTGCGATAGGTTTTGAAGTTAACCGTATGCCCTAAATACTCCTGCCTTGAAAGCATATGAACGATCGTACTGCCTCGCCAGATATAATCATCATCATGGCCTCTGTTGTCTGGGATGTTGATTCCGTTTGCCTTAGCATGAGCCGTTGGATTCATTATCTTCTTTTTGCTGAATTCTTTGGCTATCTGCGTAGGGCCATAACCTTGCATACACAAGTGAAATGCCTCTTTTACCACTTTGGCAGCTTCTTCATCAATAATCCAATGGGTCTTATCTTCCGGGTCTTTAATGTAGCCATAAGGTGGATTGGTGCAAAGCGGCTTGCCGGATTGACCTTTTGACTTAAAGACGGAGCGGATTTTCTTGCTCGTATCCTTGGCATACCATTCGTTGATGATATTGAGAAACGGTGTAAAATCGCTATCTTGCTGATTGGCACTGTCCACATTGTTGTTTATAGCTATAAAGCGGATATCAGAGCCGGGAAATAATACCTCGGTGTAATAACCTACTTTAAGATAATCTCTCCCAAGACGGCTCATGTCCTTTACAATGACGGTGCCAATGTTGCCTTCTTCCACTTGGGATAAAAGGCGCTGCCAATCCGGTCGGTCAAAGTTCGTGCCGCTATACCCATCGTCCACAAAGAACTCTGTGTTTGCAAAGCCGTTGTCATCAGCGTATTTCTGTAAAATGGCTTTCTGGTTTTTAATGCTGTTTGAATCTCCCTGCATCTCATCATCTCGTGAGAGACGGCAGTACAGAGCGGTTATTTTATCATTATTCTTCACAGTAGTGTTAGACTGTCTAATATTCATGTTTTTCCTCCTTTCCGACAGTCTTCAAGCGGTACTCTATATTCCCGTACTACTGTGAAGAAGTCAAGTTGATATGGGCTAAGAAGCCTTCATTTCAAGGCTTTTAATGTCATTCAGTATCATGCGTTTCAGTTTGTCATAAGCAGTCTCTTTGGCAGCACTACTGACTGCTGATTCTATAATGTAGAGCGTGTCACCAATGAGTTTTTCGTTGATGCTGATGGTCTTTTCATCCATAGGGATTCCTCCTTTCGATATGGCGTAACGAATCGTTACTCCCGTTGTTGTTTTTCAGACCGGTAGGGGGTGGTCTGATCTCTGTACCTTTTCATCTCGGACAGCGGCGTGGGGCTTCGTGTAAAAAAACGCAGATTCAAACGAGGGTATAGCCCATAGCCCCTAAAGGGTGGTGAAAGCGCCTAATGCAGATTTCCAGACACTTTCACCATATATAAGCCAATTGCCCGCTTACACAGCCATCTGTATCACCTTTATAGCTTCTGGGCGAATCAACTTGCCATCGAGACGCTCGTAACCGAGATAACCCTTAAGCTGTGATAATACATACTTTTCAAACAATGGCCTTACTGTAAGCGGCATACGCTCAACTATCCAATAGTAGGAAAAGTCACCGAAAGCAATCGGCTTATTTCCTGCAGCGATGGTTGGCATATTGTTTGAGATAACCACAGACCTGCCAAGCAGATTAGTCGGATTCTCAGGCCATAGATAGTTTCCTCCATTGTCCTTGAGTGTACGGAGTGCCAAGGCTGTGGTGTCGCCCATAACCCATACAGCCTTTTCACGGTATTCCGGCTTTACGGAATGGAATAGCTTCATTATTTCATCAAGAGTCACTGCTGTTGTAGATAAAGCCGTCATTCCGACATCAGCTCCATTTGTGCTACTCAGAATTCCTGTTGGGCGTCCATTTCCATCACCGTTGAGGAAGGCGTTCTCCTCGGCTTTGCCGAAACGGCGGGCAAAGTCTCTAACAAGATATCTCTCTATATCGAACTGTTTGTCCTCAATGAAGTGAACATGGAGTTTAGCAATAGAAGCCAGCTTGTATGCTTCAAAATCGTATTGGTTGAAGGTGTCATTGTCTTCTGGAATAGTGCTGCCTTGTGGTATCCAGTCTGCTACCGCAGTAGCAGAAATAGCGTGAACAGTGCTATCAAGGGTAGGTGTTTGTATTATGGTAGCGAACCTGCGGAAGAGGTTTTCTTTATTGAGAGCCTCGTTATAGAGGTTATTTGCTTCTTCCGGTAGCAAGTATGTTCCAGTGGTTGTGTCTGCCATCTCGCGATACTGGCCGGCAAGGTTTTGACCTCTGCGTATCATGTTCCAGAAATCAGTTTTGTAAGATGTGTTTGACATGGTAATATTCCTCCTTTATTTACTGCATTTTTTGCAGGTGTAGACTGGGGTTTCGTGCTTGTTTGCCGGGAATACAGGCTCCATCACGAGCTTGCATTGCGGACAATACACCTGATAATTTCTTACGCAATGCTCAGCCGTAATCTGATTTTTGCAATTCAGACGGTAGATGCCATCCATAATTCGGGTGAGCCAGAAAGCGCTACTTTGGCCTGCGCATTTCTGAAGCTGCTCTTCGGTCATTGTGGTTTCGCGTGGAATTAAGCAACCGTGACCAACTGTGGTAAGTGTGTAATTTTGCGACATATTCATGTCCTCCTTTGATTTATCAAGTCAAGTTTATTTATGCTTTCTTGGGATTGGGTTTATCAGCACATACGCACCACCGCCTTTCATGTTCACAGTGGGGCAAGCTGTGGCAGGAAATATATATAATCCTCTATAGAGATATTGGTTTTTGAAACAACCAGATTTACTTGCCACATAATGCCCCATGTGTTTATGTCAAGAATTCAGATATCAGCTTGTAGCCGATAACCATTGTGGTTTTCTCACCGCCGAAGCGTGGACGCTTTCGTTTGACTTCGGCAACGGCAGCAAGACTTTGCTTGAAATTCTTCATGCTTTCCGGGTATTGACCGTTTTCACCGCACCACTGTCTGTATCGCTCGTATACGGCTGAGGTGCGCTCCTCAGCAATTCCGTCCTGTTCCATACAATCCTCAAGAAAAAGCTGGATCTTATCACTGTCATGGTGATACTGGGCAGTGGCGTTCTTTACCGATAACGGCAATGCAAGACCTTCAGCGTTTAGCATCCGATAACCCTCAAGCAGCCAGTTCAGGATTGCGGATTGTGCTTCCGGTTTGGTAAATTCATCCTTCAGCGTTTTGTCTTGCTCGGCTTCCTCAAAATGACGCTCAAAGGGAACGATGATGATACGCCCACTGGTGAAAATCGTCATATCATTAATAACAGGCAGGTAGTTTGTGTTGATGTAAAGCTTGAACTGGGGCTTGAAATCAAAGCTGTTTTCATGCAGAAACCTTGCATTTATGGTGTCGTTGCCCGTCATGCTCTTTACTTGCGCAGAATTGAGTACCAAGCCTTTACCTGGCTCTGGGATATTCACAAAGCGCACTCCGGCAAGCCTGGCAATATCCTCGCTTGGCTGAGAACTGTTGGTGCTATTCTTCATAGCGATGGTTTCAGGTTTAGATGAACAGCCGTAGCTGCCGAACACCTTTAATACACTTTCACACAGCGTTCCTTTACCATTGCGGGTACTGGCACCGTAGAGGATGGTCATGCATTCATGACGGGTATCTCCTGTCAAGCCATAGCCGAGGATTTTCTGTAAGAACTTGGCTCTCTTTGCATCACCACTTGTGATTTCATAAATGAATGAATCCCAACGCTTGCAGCGAACTTTCGGGTCAAATTTAACAGGGGTTATCTTTGTCAGTTTGTCCTCACTGCAATGCCCGGAGAAGGTGCCTGTATCCATATGCAAGGTGCCGTTCCTGCAGTTGAAAGCATAAGGGTCGGCGTCAAACTTTTTAATAGAAATGGGATGGTGAACCTGTGCATCCTTGAGGATATTCACACGATAGCTGTGGGACTGCCATTTTTTAATGTGGGCAATATAACCTTTCCGCTTATGCTCGTCCTTGATATTCAGAGCGTACATATACAGAAGGTCTGCCAAGTCCATGCAGCGTTTCATCGCTTTTAGATTCCCTACATCTGATATCCAGATGCCATCCTCGTAGCAGAACCATATCCTGCGTTCCGGCACATAACGGAGAATCTCTTTATAGAAGTCCGCAAACAATCTGCCCGCACCGATATCTGTCCAGGGATATTGGCTTGTGTTCTCTGGCTTCATTTCCTCAAGCCGGGGCATATGCTCGTCAAAGTTCTCGATGGCACTGTTTCGCATGATAGGCTTATAGAAATTTGTCATACCGCTGACGGCATTTCGAATGGTGATGCTGCCGTAAGTATCACCTCCTCGGCGGCTGTCCCATTTGTCGCGCATTAAACAGGACTGCCGAAACAGTCTGTCTATCTGCTCGTAATTTCCATTACAATAGAAAGCGAGAATAGAACAGAGTGCCTGATCTGCTTCGCTCTGCGAGGGATAGCCTGTAATATCTCCCTCCCACAGCCTTTTAAACTTCTCTCTGTTCTTTGCAGCCATTGCCTTATCCAGTACGCTCTCATCGGATAAGTAACTTTCTCTCTCCATGATTTCCGCAGACACTTTTGGAGTAGGGCGTTTCATATGTGTGTCGAGCAGCCATTGCAAGGCTTCAGTACATTCAACAATATCGCCACTCTGATGCACATTGCCCGTGACGGTAACAAAGCGTGTGGTGACATTTGGAACATAGACCTCGATATTACCTCGCTTGATGTAGTAAATATCTGTATCGTATGTGTAGCCTACCGGGGCTAAGCAAAGTATGCGTAAGCCTGTACCACTTGGACTTATCTCAATATATGCCTGTGTAAACATCTGCGCGATGGCAAGCGCCCACGGCAGCACTGCTCCGTCTTTGATGCAATGGTCAAGGTCGATGCCGATAATGCGGTTTGATACACGGATACCAATGCCGCTGTAATTTACAGATGCTGCAACCGCAGTAGTAAAATCGGTAAAGGTTGCAGTCTTAGATACGCTGGCTCTGCCTCCCGTCCTTGGGTTATATGGAACCTTGGTATGCTTGTTATTTACGGTTTCGTACTGCCAACAACAGAACTCGGCATTGTCTTTGACATACTGGGGAATGTTGTCAAAATTCATTTCATTGCTCCTCCTTATGTATTTCTGCCGCTCTGCTATTCAAAGGACAGATGATATGTTCAGAGGGAGATTTTCTTTCCTCTACTAATAGCCGAAATATTTAACCCCCTCAATATTCACAGGACAGTTATCAAGCATTTGAACGACTTTTCGAGAAAATATTTTTTGTCCCTACTTTGTAGCCACGGGGAAAGAGCAAATCTGACGATTTTTGAAAAAATATTTTTTATCTGTATGCAACACCTAAAAACCGATCTCCCAATATTAAAAAAAGAATGTTAAATTCACAGAACCTCAATTCTGTGGATTTAACATCCCTGCCTTGCTTGCGGGAAATATTTTGTACGACATTCGAGCCGTCAACTATATTGTGACAGTTGGGATTGCCAAGCTGAGCTTAATCGTAGAAACAGACGAGCCAGAAGGACGTTGAAGCTGAAAACAAAGAATAAAAAACAGACCTTGCTACTATTCCCGGTATAGGTACAGTAACAAGGTCTATTTGTTTGTGATTACTTATTTGAGATTTTCCTTGATAAAAGCAATATCCTTCTCGGATAGCACTGTGATTACTTTCAAGTGACTGAAATGCTCCTGCAACTGCTTTTCTAATTCTTCTTTGCAGTTATATGGACCACTGATTTTAATAAGGTTATTATCGGAATCTTTGCAATAGGCTGTGAAGATGGTCTTATCTAATTGTTCGCAGAACTCTTCATAACCTAAATGTCCGGCGGTTTTCATAGCTTTGCTGGCACTCTGCAATTCTTGCTGTGTCCAATCTCTACTCATGCGGCACCTCCTTCACTACGTATATTGCTCTGAAAAAGGATAATAGCAAGTATCAAAACTTTCCTAATTTTATCACTTGTTTATTGTGGAAATCACTTATTCGTGATATGATAGCTGTGTTAGTTTACTGATGGAGGTTGAAACTATGGCTGTAAGCTACAAGAAACTTTTTCACTTAATGATTGAGAAAAATATAGCCGCTCCACAGTTACAAAAACAAGCCGGTTTCAGTGGCAATATTCTCACGCGCCTCAGGCGCAATAACTATGTGTCTTTGCAGAGTATAGAAACCATTTGTAAAGTCTTAGACTGCAAGGTGGACGATATATTAGAGTTTGCACCAGATGGGATCCAGGATGGTAAACCTTAAATTCTAAGACCCATTTTTCCTGTCCTGTGGAAATATATTAAGAAAGTGTATTTGTAGTTGAGTAAACAGTTTGGATGTATGCATGAAATAGGTATTTTCAAGAAAAAAATTAGATTTCTAATTAATTCTATTTTGTTGGGAGGTTTGTTATGGAGTTCAGAAAAATATTTGATACAATTCCTGAAAAGTTTGACAGATGGAGACCACGATATTGTGATGAGGTATTTGAATATATTATTAATCATACTCATCTTGATTCACAAAAATACGTTCTCGAAATCGGACCTGGAACAGGGCAAGCCACAGAACCTATTTTGAAAACATTCTGTAATTACTTGGCAATTGAACTCGGAGAAAACCTCGCAGAATATACTAAAGAAAAATTCAAAGAATACAATAACTTTCAGATTGTAAATGCTGATTTTGAAACATACGACTTTGGGAAACAAAGATTTGATTTGGTTTTTTCTGCCGCAACAATTCAATGGATACCTGAACAAATTGCTTTTTCAAGAAGTTTTAATTTATTAAATAATGGCGGGGTTGTGGCAATGATGATGATGCACGGTGATTATAAAACACCAAACGAAGCATTGTATAATGAAATTCAAAAAGTATACACTGAACATTTTCACCCTGTAACTCCGTATACACAGAAACTCAATTACAGTAATGTAGTTAATTATGGTTTCTTTGATTTTAAACGTATGGAATTCTATAGCAAAAGAGAATTTACTTCAGATGACTATGTTGAATATCTTGGTACTCACTGTGATCATATAGTTTTAAATGAACCATATCGATCAAAGTTTTATGAAGGTATTAGAACTGCTATTAAAAATGCAGGAAATAAAATTGAATTTAATGATACGGTCGTTTTATATTTAGCAAAAAAGCTATAATTTACTGCTGCAGCAGTATTTGGGGGGTAAGCCATGAATCACATGGGTACGTTTAAAATTCAAACAAAAAGACTATTATTAAGACGATTTACAGAAAGGGATGCTTCGGCTGCATATGGCAATTGGACAAGTGATGAAAAAGTCACGGAGTTTTTAAGATGGCCCACTCACAAATCAATTGATATAACTAAAAGCATTATTAGCGACTGGGTAAATTCATATAAGAACGTTGATTTTTATCAATGGGCAATTGTATTCATAGAATACGGAGATGAGCCTATCGGTACTATTAGTGTTGTTGATAACAACGAAAAATTAAGTATAGTACATATCGGTTATTGTATTGGAAGTAAGTGGTGGAACCGAGGTGTTACAAGCGAAGCATTTTCTGGAATTATACCTTTTCTTTTTGATGAGGTAAAAGTAAATCGCATTGAATCACAACATGACCCTAATAACCCCAATTCAGGAAAAGTTATGACTAAGTGTGGTTTGAAATATGAGGGAACACTTAGGCAAGCCGACTTTAGTAATAAAGGGATTGTTGATGCGTCTATGTATAGCCTTTTAGCCAGTGAATATTATGCGACAAAATAAGTAAGCGAATTTACCAACGATTTGTACCAATTGGAAAAGTGGCAGATTATGATGAGCCAGAGAACAAGTGTATACTCATGGCTTATAGTGACAATCAATGGCTTATGGATAAATGGAAGGCAGCAAAAATATGAAAAACATAATCACAATTCAGCACACTCAAGCGGTTCACCACACAACCGACATGGTAGGTTCATGGACAGATTGGGAGCTGACCGATTTGGGCAAAGCTCACGCTGAGAATATCGGTAGGCGTCTGTCTGCCGAATTTGGCGATAAGCCTTGCAAGATTTACTGTTCCGACCTTACACGGACAAAGCAGACTGCCGAGCCGATTGCACGGTATCTTGGTCTTTCCGTGGAGTACCGAAAGGAACTGCGAGAGCATAATATCGGTGCGGATGCTATCGGAAAACCGCGCAAGTGGCAGAGCGAAAATCAAAGCCCGATACGTACAATTGACGATAAACCCTTCCCCGATGCGGAGTCTGGGCGGGATGTCTGGAATCGTATGTCGGCGTTTTGCAAGGAAATCGTGCAGAGCGATGACGAAAACATTATCATAGTTTCGCACGGATTCTGCCTGCCAATGTTTTTCTCAGTATGGCTTGGCTGGGATATTGAGATGCTTAGCAAATGTGAATTCGGTGGCAGAGCCGGAGGCGTATCGCGGATGAGCGAAAATGCCGATGGAATAAGGATAATTCAGTACTTAAACGACATGTCATACGCTATGGAGGACGCACGATGAGCGATATTTTATTTCACCACGACAATTACATATTCAGCTACCGCGTTTCTGGAATCCTCGTCTGCGATGGCAAGGTGCTATTACAGGCACCAAAAGATATGGACGAATACGCCTTCATCGGCGGTCATGTAGCTTTGGGTGAAACGAATGAAGAAACTCTGATAAGAGAGTGGCGTGAGGAAGTCGGCGCAGATATTGAGGTTGGCGAGCTTAAATGGGTTGAAGAAAACTTTTTCTCATGGGGCGATAAGCCTTGCCATCAGATATGTCTGTCCTACTTAGTTCATTTGAAGGTCACAAGTCAAATCCCGCTGGATGGCAGCTTCGTCAGCAAAGAGTATCTTGAGGAAGATAAAAACGCTATCTTTTTTCACTGGGTGTCGCTCCCCAATGTAAAAAATCTGGCGGTGTATCCAACAAAGGCGGCAGAACTGCTTCCTTTACTTGATGAGGATGTGAAGCATTTTGTTTACAAGGAGTGATGAAATTGGGTAAGCCATACGCCATAATCTTACTCGGTGCTAATGGTAGCGGCAAGTCTACTCTCGGCAGTGAGCTTGCGCGCGCAATGAATTTCGCGCATTTTGATGTAGAGGATTACTACTTTTATAAAACCGATGTACCATACACCGCTCTTCGACCACAGGAAGAACGGAATGAAATGCTGCTCTTAGATATGAAAAACCACAGCTCATTTGTTGTATCCGGTGACATTTCAGGCTGGAGCGATGAATTCCTAACGATGTTCGATCTTGCTGTCTTTCTAACAGCACCTACGGATATTCGCATGAAACGCATCGAAAGTCGCGAATATGCCCGATGGGGTGACCGAGTATACATAGGCGGCGATATGTATGAGTCGCAAAAAAGATTTCGAGAGTTTGCCGCCACACGGGATGTCTGCTTGCTCGAACAACGTGCTTTAAGATATTCGTGCCCTGTTCTTCATATTGACGGAACGCAGGATATTCATGATACTATAAAGCTGATTACACAGCAGCATTGCGCAGGACCTGTAAAGGACATTGCCATTCGCATTGGAGTCGAGAAAGATGCGGCAGAACTGAATCGATTAAATACAGTATTTAATGGCGTGGGTAACATCAGCGACGAGTTTATTGCACTTTCTATCCGTAATAACGACCAAGAGCAGGTGTTTGTTGCGGAACACGGCGAACAGCTTGTTGGCTTTTGCTGTGTACAGTTATTCAAATCATTTTGTTATGACAGCAATTATGCGGAGATAACGGAATTATTCGTTGATGAGCAGTACCGTAGAAAGGGCATTGCAACTCAACTTATGAAGTATGCCCAAGATTATTATGCCGATAAAAACATCGTTGGATTTCAGCTCTTTACGGGCGGTAAAAATATCTCAGCCCAAAGGTTTTATGAGTGCCTCGGTTACTTAAAAACAGACGAGATAATGTACAGAAAGAGGAAATAGCGTGATAAACCGAATGAATTTAAGGATGCCAACTTTATATGGTTCTTTGTTTGGCAGGACTGTAGGGACAATGGAGGTGTTATTTAGGCTAAAACTTCGCAATTCCGGTCGAGTGGTTACCAGCCTCTATTGATATACTGAATGCTGGAGGTGGAAAATGGAATTATCGGACAAAGTCAAAGCTGTGAGCAGAATGCAGCATTATATCTCTACACATTTGGACGAAGATATCACGTTGGATTCCCTTGCCAATATCGCTGGGTACAGCAAATATTATGCCCTCAGAATTTTCAAAGAACTGACAGGCCGGACGCCTTTTGAAACTATCCGCGCCCTACGTCTGACTAAAGCAGCGCAGACCCTGCAGTCTTCCGATGAAAAGATTGTTGACTTAGCAATAAGCAGCGGTTTTGATTCCCATGATGGATTCACACGGGCATTTGACCGGCAGTTTGGCATTAACCCCGCAAAAATATCACGTGAGACATCACCGGTAAGTTGGTTTGTCCACTACCCCATTGAAGCCTACTATATACTGAAAGAAGGTATAGAGCCTATGTTAAACGAGAAAATATCACGAACTATTACGGTTACTGTGGTAGAGAGACCAGCAAGAAAGCTGATTTTTCTGCGTCACAACTCGACTGATTATTTCGCCGCTTGCGAGGAAGTTGGCTGTGACTGGGAGGGCTTTTACAACAGCATTCCGGAAAAATATGACACCGCCGCGGGAGGTCGTTTGCCGAAATTCTTAATTCAACCCGACACAAACGGTCAAGCGTTTTTCGTTGAAGTCCCATTCGATTATAGCAAATCTATACCAAATGGCTATGAAATTGCAGAACTGCCACCCTGCACCTATCTCTATTTTAATGGTATGCCATTTGAAGATCATAACGATTTTCCTATCGCGATTGGGATTTTAAATGAGGCCATTGAGAATTATCCATATGAACGGTTAGGATGGAAAAAATCAGATAATGTGCCATATCTGGGGATGGGTGCGGAGGCAGAAACGGGAGCGCGGTCAGCTGTGCCTGTAGAAAAACTGTAAGGCAAGATACCCCACAAAATTCTAAAGAAAATGTCGGGTATCAGTTTATAATGCCTGCTATACTGATTTTAGAAAGGAGGTCGGGATATGGATATTCTTACCCAATTAAACCACGCGATGGCGTATATTGAAGCACAAATTGAAAACGATTTAGATCTGGCAGACGTATCAACTGTCACGAACTATTCACCATATCATTTTGGGCGACTGTTCTACTATATCGCCGATATGCCGCTGTCGGAGTATATCCGCAAGCGTAAGTTAAGTTTGGCGGCAATGGCGCTGAAAAGTGGTAATGAGAAGGTTGTCGATTTAGCGGTGAAGTATGGATACGATAGCGCGGATAGTTTTACGCGCGCATTTGTCAAACAACATGGTGTCACACCATCTGCCGCGCGGCAACCGGGTGTGAATTTAACCATCTTTCCGCCGCTAACCTTTCAAATTAAAATTAAAGGAGTGCAGGCTATGAATTGGCGAATTGAAGAAAAAGAGGCATTTGAGGTATTTGGTATTGAGCGTGTTTTTGGTAACGACGAAACAGGTAAGGTTCCTGATTTCTGGACGGAGTGTCATAATAACGGTGAATATGAACGGCTGTTTCGGGCAGCAGGCGGAGTAAAAGCCACCCATGGCCCTTGTGTTGTAAACGCTGTGTGCGGTTATTGCGATCCAGGCGATAATACTTTCCCTTACATGATTTGTGCCTTTGTAAAAGACGGTTGCAAAACGGACGGATTTAAAGTTGTGCAAATTCCGAAGACGACTTGGGCGATATTCCGCAGTAACGAAACGGACACGATAGGGTTGCAGATACCACAATTATTTAGCCGCGCGTATAGTGAATGGCTACCATCATCAGGATATGATAAAGTTTCTGGAGCCGATATTGAAGTTTATGGTATAGCCGACAGCGGGAAATACTATGAGGAAGTTTGGTTACCGGTCAAAGAAAAGTAACTGTAAATTTTTGAAACTGTGAAATTTTGAATTACTTAAATAAAAACAACATGATAAAATACGGTTCAGACCGAATCATTCAATTACAATGACACAGAACAAATAAGTAGAAATATCTGGAATCCAATTGGAGTATTTCTCTAACCAAAAATAACCAACGCATAAAGAAAGACTGCACTAAAGGTTTTATCCTTCGGTGCAGTCTTTACTTTCGAGCCTCCGCTTGAAGAGAGTCGGTCAAAAATTTTACTTGTTTTCGTAAATCCCTAAGTTGAACTCCCTTTTTGGGGGTTTTTATTTTTATAAAAATATTATAGAATAAAAGACGGAATTTACTTAATTTAAAAGGGGCAGCTATGGTATCAGCATCAGCAATCACAGGTATAGTATTTACTCTAATTATTACTT
>Ga0265294_10007041_pt1 | contig 13404 bp, 13 predicted proteins | sample MunlanPumphouse3_FD_192504 | JGI IMG/M metagenome (GOLD analysis project Ga0265294, IMG submission 192504) | Groundwater microbial communities from a municipal landfill in Southern Ontario, Canada - Pumphouse #3 | ecosystem: Environmental > Aquatic > Deep subsurface > Groundwater | place... | reverse complement strand
GCGTGGCCCATTCTTCGGCAATTTCGCCCATGGTTGAAGAGGGCGTGATGGGATAAATAGCGGCCGCGTCGCTCATAGCGTACGCGACATAGGCGGCTGCTGTATTTCCATCCATGGTTTTTGTGATGGAACTCATAAGTAAGGTGACTCCTTCTGGTTTGTTTTCTGGTGTCAGGAGACAATGTTTTTACGTACATTGCTCCATTTGTTTTGTCCGAACAGAGTAAAAATATCACGGGGAATCCGTCATTTTTTTTGAGTCATGCCAACCATCCTCAGCAATAAAGAAGGCTGGCATGACGTTGGGGTGCACTCTACCTGCTGGATTTGTTGGTTTCTGTGATAGCTTCAGTCAGCTTTGGCAGAAAATCCAAAATATCCGCTTTGATTCCCACGTCGGCCATCTGGAAGATGGGCGCATTGGGATTCTTGTTGATGGCCACGATAAAAGGGGAGCCCTTAATACCGCCCATGTGCTGGAAGGAACCGCTGATGCCACATGCTAAATAGACTTTGGGTTTAACGGTCTTCCCTGACGTTCCAACCTGACGGGAGTTTCCCAGCCACTTGGCATCCACGATGGGGCGTGAACAGGACACCACTGCACCCATGGCATCCGCCAGTTCTTGTGCAATTTCAATATTGTCCTCATCTTCGATCCCACGACCAATGGAGACCAGGACGTTTTCCTTGGTGATGTCTACGTCGCCCACTTCAGGGGCGATCATTTTAATAAAACGCCGTTTGGAAATTTGTGTCTCGATTTTCTGAGATTTGTCTATGATTTTGCCTGTTGTGTTCGTGTCGGTGGGTGCAAAGCTCCCAGCCCTAGTGGTTATGACGAGGCCGCCACTGATGTCTGCTTCTACGTGGGTTCCTACCTGGCCGCCGAGTTCCTGGCGGATCACCTTGAGGATGTGGCCCTCCAAATTTTTGATTTCCGTAACATCAGGGAGAAAGGGCTCATCAAGTTTGATTGACAAACCAGGGGCCAAATCCATGCCGAAAGTGTTATGGGCCATAAGAACGACGGAGTCAGCAGGAATAGATGAAACAAGTAAAGGCCTGATGGTTTCGGCATTGGGATGGCTTAGTTGGCCGTCTGCATATTTCCAGACTTCGTCATAAACACAGGCCAATTCGCTGGCCACGGTATTCAGTTCCTCTCCCTGGCCGGTGATGATGGCGATCACGGGAGCGGATGCATCAATTTTTTTGGCAGCAGTATATAATTCAAGTGCTGTATCATCAGCCTTTCCAGCTTCGTGGACGATATACGCGAAGATATGTGCCATTATTTCAGTCCTCCTTTGGCCTTAAGCATCCCGATCAGTGTCGTGATGATTTCCTCGGTACTCCCTTGGAGCATTTCGGCACTTTCGCCCAATTCAGGTACAAAATAGTCGAGACGTGTAGTCCGGGGTTTGAGCGCCAAAGTATCCAGTCCAAGATCGTCGGTTGTTAATGTGGGGATCTCTACAGATGCAACCTTACGGATGCCCCGAATACCTACATAGCGAGGTTCATTGATGCCGGTCTGGATGGAGAGCACGCAGGGCATGTTGATCTGACTGATTTCCAGATTGCCTCCTTCTGTTTCGCGGCTGATCTCAAGAACTTTGTCTTCTTTGATTGCAATGCTATTGACCACGGAGGCGTAAGGATAATCGAGCATAGCCGCTAGCATTCCTCCGATTTGACTGGCACCGTCATCAGCCTGTACCCCGGTGAGTATGAGGTCGTAATTTCCTTTCTTTACGACCTTTTCGAGAACGGTAGCCACCCCCCTTCCGTCAAGCCTTCCAAAGGCGTCATCGGAAAGAAACAATGCATTGTTGGCACCCATGGCTAGTTCGCGACGCAACACCTCTTTGGACTCTTCGTCCCCCAGTGTGACCACGGTGACATTGCCGCCGACACGGTCTACGATTTGGATTGCTTCTTCGACTGCGTAGTTGTCCCAGTCGTTGATGGAATAGACCAGATCCTCACGATTGAGATCGTTTCCCGTACTGTTTAGTTCGATTTCGTTTTCTGCCGTGTCGGGAACACGTTTAATGCAAACCAGAATTTCCATAATTTTCTCCCGCATAAGTTGGTATCCCCGGCCATCCTGTATGACGGGGAAGATGTTGTTTCCCCCGGCTATTCCACGATATGCCGGGCAATCAGTTCCGTCAGATCCACGACCTCCATTTTATTCTCCATGCCAGCAACTTTGATGGCATCTTCAATGTTTATAAGACAAAAAGGACATGCCGTGACAATGACATTGGCCCCTGCCTCGGCAGCCATCTCCACGCGCACAACGCCCATCCGCTTGTCCTCTTGAGGTTCGTAGAAGAGCATCAGTCCCCCGCCGCCGCAGCAGAAGCTTCGATCGCGGCTTCGGGTCATTTCCACCCGTTTCAACCCCTTGATGGCGTCCAGTGCCATACGGGGTTCTTCATATATATCATTGTGGCGCCCGAGATAACAGGGATCGTGATACGTATAGACTTTGCCTTCGGTTTTAATGGGGCTCAGGCGCAGATGGCCATCTTGTATGCGGCGAACGATGAGTTGACTGATATGTTCCACCGGCGGTAACTTGTTGTAATCTTTGCATAGAGCGTTATATGCATGGGGATCTGTGGTGACGATATGTTTTGCGCCGGATTCCTTGATCATCTCAGTATTGTGGTCGCGCAGATCCTGAAAGAGCATCTCTTCGCCAAAACGGCGTACTTCATGACCGCTGTCTTTTTCGTTTTTTCCGAGGATCATAAAATCAATCCCCGAAGCCACCAGTACCTTCGTAGCGGCCTGGGCAATGCTCTGCATGCGATCGTCATAGGATGTTATACTGTCCACAAAGTACAGGGTGTCAGCAGTATCACCGTCCTCCATGGATTTAACGGTGTACTTTGCTGCGAACTCTTTTTCTTTGCTCCAGTCACCGCGCTTTTTTTCCATTTTACCCCATGGATTGCCTCGCTTTTCCAATGCTTTCAGGGGCTTTTGCAGACTTTGGGGAACATTGCCATCATCAATCATCCCACGTCGCAGATCTACTATTTTATCGATATATTCGATTCCCAGGGGGCATTCCTGTTCACACGCCCCGCAGGTGGTACACGACCAGATTTCATCTTCTGTGTAGATCCCGCCAATCAGGGCTTCTCCGGGCTTGATTGGGGCATTGAGAGGGTAGACCGGATAGTTTTTGAACATCAAATCTCTTGCCTTGATGGTCAGAAATCGTGGAGAAAGTGGTCTGCCCACCGCGTTAGCAGGACAATTGTCGGCACATCGTCCGCAGTCGGCACAGGTATAGAAATCGAGCATGTGCTTCCAGGTAAAGTCTTCGAGTTTCTTGACCCCAACGGAATTTAAGTCATCGAGTTTTTCATCGGACACCCCGTAACGTACCGGTTTGATGTTGCCTTTTTGTAGCCGCATGAAAAAGACGTTGAACAGGGAGGTGACCACATGAAAGTGTTTGCCCAAAGGAAGAAAACACAGGAAGGAGAAGAACGTTAGGTCATGGGTATAGTAGGCCAGGAGATGGATGGCCTGGAGAGTTTTGGGAGAGGCATTCCCAAAAAGATACCGAAAAATCCATGACAGACTACCCGGTACAAGCGGTGCGGCTTGCATCCCCTGTTGCGCGGCTGCTGCTGCCAGCGATCCGTCGAAAAGTCCTTCGCTGAGCATCAAGATCGAGATAAGGCTGAGGACAAAGACCGCTTCCGCTGTGTGATCCTTGCCATAGCGTTCAGGAACGGCGTATCTGGCCGGTTTGAAGATGCCGCGGCGTATCATGGCCACAACGGCAACGATCAAGACGGCCATGGCCATAATTTGACGCAGGATGTTGTAGACGTCGCCGATGACGCCATGGAATCCTGGAAAAACAAATCCTTCCGCAAATCCGAGAATGACCATTTGCGTGGAACGGATCAAAAGGCACAAAAAGCCCGCAAACATGACGATATGCAGTACGCCGGCAAACAGGTACCGAGGGTGTCGCCACTGGGCCAGCCAGATTTTTAATACTTGAAAGATGCGTTCGGGAATCCGATCGAAACGGTGATCCGGCGCGGCGCGCATAAGCGGGGCCAACCGTCGGATAATCAGGTACGTAAATACCGTCATGCCCACCACTGGAATGAGCAGGGAAAAAAACCATGCCGGTAAGAACAGAAACCATGCCTTGGCCGGTGAAATCAACGCGGTTTCAATCACGTAGAGCTCTCTTTGTCGTTAAATGTGGAATGACATAAGTCCGACCGCTTCATGGAACCGTCGGGTACCGTGGGAAAGATTTTCTTTCCCACGAGCACCCAACGGAAGGAGGAACAACTGCAATACATCGATTCCAGAAGGGTCTGGAAGTATTACAGAGCCTGGGCGCACAGCTCCGCAAGACTCAGAACTTCAAGTTTGCCTCCGGCGTTCATAACCTTGATACCGTCATTCATGTTGATGAAACACCAAGGGCAGGCAGTCACCAACACTTGGGCTTTTTTGTCCATTGCTTCTTTGACGCGGATATTGGCCAGTCGTCCATTCTCGGCAGAGAAATCCGTCCACATGCGCCCGCCACCGCCACCGCAGCAGAGGCTGTCGGCACGATTGTCGTTGAACTCAATAAGTTCAATGCCGGGGATACTCTTGATGACATTTCTTGGTTCTTCCCATATGGTGTTGGATTTGGAAAGGTAACAGGGGTCATGGTATATGACCCTGCTTTCTATGGGTTTGGAAAACTGAAGTTGTTTCTTTTCAACCAGGTCCGCCAAGAGCTGTGTGTAGTGCTTTACCTCAATCCCCGCCATTTTATCCTGAGGATATTTTTTTGTGAAAGTGTCGAAGCAATGAGGAGACATTGTGACTATTTTTTTCACACCATGTTTTTTAAAGAGATTTAGGTTCTTTTCATACATTTCTTCAAAGAGTCCCGCTTCACCCATTTTCAGGGAAGGCTCACCGCAGCAGGATTCATCATCTAGGATACCGTAGGAAATATTTGCACTGTCAAGTATCTCGGCCAGTGCCACTGCGGTTTTCTGTACATCCTGATCGATGGTAGTAGAGCATCCGAGATACAGTAGCACTTCGGTGGTGGCAGAGAACTCTTTGAGATTAAGTCCTTTGATGGTAGCTTTTCTTTTTTTTGCAGTTACCATGTAGGGATTACCGTTTTTATACAGAGAATCGAGAACCTTTTTCTGTTCTGGCATGGGGCCGATCTGTTTTTCGATGAGTAGTTCCCGTCCTTTGAGAATGGCATCCATCAGTTTGGTTCCGGTGCTTAAGTTCTTGCACGCAAGCTCGCAGCTTCCGCATGTGGTGCATCCATACAGGATGTCACGCAATTCAGTAAGAGTCTCTTTCTCCTCAAGACCCCATTGGACAGCATAGTAAAGCGACCTTGTAATACCTGATGCGCCATGGCTGATTTCGCCGGAAGTTATGTTGAAAAGAGGGCAGCTGGGTAAGCAGAACCGACAATTGATACAATATTTAAGAACATCCAGTATTTCTTCTTTAAGATTATTTTGAACATCTGTGCAGCTGTTCATAAGAAACTCCTTTATAAGTAGATATTAGCTATATTTTAGTCTCTGAATATGTCGGGGTTCAAAATGTTGTTGGGATCGAAAACCTTTTTTATATTTTTTACTAGTCTGTACACATCATTTCCATATCGTTCCTTGTAGAAGTCGGTTCTTTTGGCGAACTGCCCCCATTCTCCGCCGACCGTCCCATATCTCATATTTATCTCGCCTTCCTTGATGAACATCTCATTGATGCCCTTGGCCTTTTCTTCCGGTGACCAGTCTGCCGGGAAGATATACACAGGATGGAAGGTCAAAGCTCCGATGTGCCCCATGATATATGGCTCACCCAGTTTTTCCAATGTGGGCATGCCTTTGTACATGTTTTTGGTGTCTTCCATGCATTTATCGAGATCTCTGACAGTGGAAACGATTTCGGAAAGGCCGAATTGCCCTTTGCCGCCTTGGCAGATGTATGGAAGGGCCGATTCTCTGGCGAGCCAGATTTTGTGCCATTCATCCAGATCTTCGATGCGGTGGGCTTCGATGATGGATTCTTTTTGGATGGTTTCAACCAATCGGTTGATTTTGTACGTGGCCTCCTCATCGGTCTGTCCAATGGCGTGGAACATGACGAGGGAGCCTACGGGTTCAGGAAGGTTCTGGATTTTGTAGGCAATTTTGGCGACCCGCTTGTCCAGATATTCCAGGAACAGAGGGACAGGAGCTTTTTCCAGGTAAATGCGCTGAACCGCCTTGGCCGCCGTGATTTCGTCGGAAAAATACGCGACGCCGTAGGCGCTGCAAAACATGGGAACGAGTTGCATGCGGATGCCGGTGATGACACCCAGAAGGCCGTCACCACCTACAAAATATTGTGTCAGATCTGTACCGGCAGGACGGCGCAGACTCTTTGTTCCGGTTTCAATCACTTCGCCGGTGGGCAGAACCACTTCCAAACCGAGGACGCGGTCACGGGTTTTCCCCATACAGGAATCGACGGCATGCGCACTGCTGTTGTTGGTGATCATCCCGCCCACACTGGCTACACGGATACTTCCGGGCACCAGAGGCAGAAAATATCCTTCTTTTTCAAATATTTTTTTAAGCTCGAGAACCCTGTGGCCTGGGCCGAATTCAGCATAGTTGTTGTCTTTTTCAATGCGTATATGGTTCAAACGACGAGTACTGATTACAATGCCTGCGTGTCGGTACTTGGATGCGCCGTGGAGGCTGGTTCCGGAACCCCGGACGAAAACCGGGATCTTTTTCTCGTTGGCGTACTTCATTATCAGACTGACTTCGGTCGTAGAACCGGGGCGTACGACTACGTAAGGTACCTGCTCCTGGGTGATAATGTCTGACGATGTATACGGATCGAGGGCATTATTGATTCTTTCAAAGTAACTTGTGCAGAGTGCTTCTTCGGGCAAGATGTCCCGTAATTCGGACTGAATGGTTTTTGGATCGTACTTCGGATAAATTGCCATTGTGTTCACCTTTTGCTCAGTTGAACTGTTTTTCGAAAAAATACTCATTGGTTCTAAGCATAGATGCATAATTTTTTATAACTTTTACAACGGACTTTTGACGTTGGATCAACGGATGAATCATACCATGTTCATTTTTTTAATGACCGAAAAAGTGGCTGGAAGCCGCTTTTACCTTGAGGAGCGGATTTTCTCTTGGTGGTCTCAATACAAAGTAAAAATGGTATCAGATGTCCTCTCGTCAATGGATTTTCCAGATGTTTATGCAATCAAATCTATAGAGCCAAACGAGCATACCCTAGTCGAAACAGTTAGAAATTATGGACGGGATTTCTTTATACACCCCTCAGCGGGCAGTGGCCGGTCTGGCTTTGAACAGCGGCCCTGGGAGGGGCAACAAAACCCTGTTGTATTCCGTATTGAGAAGCGTTGCCGCTGATACGTACAGTCCGCTAATGCCAGCACCGAGAAATGCATATGATGCGATTCCAAGGTAATTGTTTCCGATCAATCCGAGACCGTGCAGGCTAACAATTGGGACACCGATGTCGATACAAAGGATTAGAATGGTCATGAGTAATGTGCTTTTGAAATATGCAGGAGTCATGAGCCAGATACAGAACCAGAGGGCCATCCATGCGTATCCATCAATTCGGGAATCAATTGCGGGCCATCCGTTTGCAAGGGCCAAGTATTTGATGATCATTTCAAAACCGCTGACCATCATGAAAAACGCGGCAAATATGAGAAAAATGTTGCCGCCCGTAATGGCCCCTGCCTTGAATTCGACAATGGCAACCGTATACTGAATCATTGCGCCGCCAATAAGCCAGCATCCAAGCAGGGGCAGACTGCTGTGTTCAACCTTGCCCCCAAGCAATGCATAAAAACAGAAACATGCCACTGCCAATCCCACTAGACCTGCCGGGGCTGCGTTTGCCCAGCCTTTTGCTTCTTGAGACATTTTTTACCTCCATTGTATTATTTACAACAGAAAGTGTTAGTACAAATCCGTATATATAATTCTGAAGTATTAGAACTTCAGATTGTTATATATTTCATTTTAGATAAATTTATACTATTTTTTTATAGTAATTATGACAATTCTTGTGTTTTTACATATGTTTTTATTTATAAATAAAAATATCATACAAAAAAATCAGCGGTTCCAAGAGAGATTCTAAACTTTCTATTTTATTCATGGATAAGCATGCCATTTTTATAAAATTTTTAAATAACAATTTTTTAGAAACAGAGTCCTATACAATATTTGACCTGGAATTGCTGCAAAGAAATACGATAATATATTACAGTAAGAGTACATTAGGTCTGGATTCTGGAATTTTGGGCTATGATTGTTATCGTTCACATAACAAGGTGTGAACAAAGTGTGCTACCAATAACCTGTTGTTTTTACATATTAAAATAATTAGCTATTTGATTTTCATTTCACGCGAAGGATGAATTATAACGGCTTCAAAATAACATGACTTTTGTATATTGTATACAATATACAAAAGTCAATACAAAAATATATATTTTATGCGAATGGTGAAATATATTTTTCATAGTCGTCCCAATTTGCGCGAATGGTGAGAAATTATTTATTTTTTTAGATAGTTAAGGAATGTTTGGGGAAAATAGATCGTTGTGAATTTAGAAGTCTATTTTTTGAGGAGTGTTCAGAATGAGGTGATGCCCGGATATCGATCATGATTTGTCGATATCCGGGCATTAGGTAGAGAGGGGGATTTGTGGGGCGTTCTGTTTGTTGTGGCGATGATGTTCTGGTATGACTCGTGGCGGGATGTATGGATGTATTGCCGGGGATCAGGTTATGACCTTGGCCTTTTCCATGGTTTTGAGAAGATTGTAAAACGAATTGTCTATGTGTTCGAGAAGGAGCGTCTTGGCTTCTTGAAATTTTGTTTTTTCAAGAAGGCTCAGAATGGTTATGTGGTTTTCGATGGAGGGCTGCCGTGTTCCGGGTATGGAGAAATAGATATGCTGGTATCTGGTCAATGTGGCGCTGATGTTCTGATAGCAATGGATCAACCATCTGTTGCCGCTGGTTTCGAGTAAGAGCATGTGGAAGTTGGTAACCCCGTCAAAAGAAGTCATCAGGTCGATGGGTTCAGCATTTCGGGAAATCGTCATGGCTTTCACGTCATGGATGTACTTTTTGAGCCGTCTGAAATCTTGGATGTTATTTTTCGCAATGATATCAATGGCCCCACATTCCAGGACACGGCGGGTGAGATAAAGCTGCTTGCAGTCCTCAATGGAGATATCTGTTACATAGGTTCCTTTCCGTGGGATGGTCATGACCAGTTTTTCGTACTCTAATTTTCTAAACGCCTCACGTAAAGGCGGACGGCTGACCCCATATTTCTCTGCCAGCTCAATTTCATTGAGTTTGGTCCCGGGTAAGATTGTCCCCGTTACAATCTCCTCGCGCAAAAAACAGGTCGTGGTTTCTGTTACGCCCATTATTATCATTAATCAAAGTCCTTATTTGTTGTGACGTCGTTGTCGAATATTACCTTAATATACCTCTAAACAATGTTCATTTCAAACCATGTGGTGCAGCCATAATCATATGCTTGGAGTGGATTATTTGCTCAATCCTTTTAAGCGATTTTTTTGGCCCACTTGCCTGAATTTATTCGATAAAAAGTCTCTTGGCAGAGAATAGTCAATAGGCATATTACCTTATATCCTGCATTCGCGAATCATTGTAATAGAGGTTGGAGACTCAACGCTCATAGATTCATAGAGTTCAGTCTGTTTTTTTGTCATTTCACTAACACCCAAGGCTTGTCCTGGTTGCTCAACGTATTCGACAAGATCGAACGCATCCAAAAGGCCTTGCATTGTGTATGTTTTGAAAAGTCCACCGCTCCGCATCTGTTTTTTGAGGTAAGCGAGAAGGATAAGGGCTATAAATTCTACAAACAATCTTCCGTCAAGACTCATATCTGAAGATACTGCAGGCCTGTTGAATCCCAGGCGATCTTTGAGATCAAAAAAAGCTTTCTCAACCAGATTCTTGTTCCTGTAAATTCCAAGAGCTTTGATCGGATCTTTGATTACGTTGCTTACAAGAGCAACGTAGCCATAACTTTGTTTGGCCATTTCAATAGTTTCTTCTTTGGGGGTTACCAGCGTTCCTCGGATTGGTGTTGGCTTAAGGGTAAAATATTTTTCGTATTTCTCACCATTCGCGTGAATTGAAATGACTATGAGGAACTTATTTCCAATCCTAAATAAATCCGTTCAGTTAGCCCCAATAGTTCTAAAATTCTTTTTTGTAGGGACGAAAGTGGGGTAACATGATGGAAGATTTGACCAGCAAGTTCAACAATCGTGAGAGTAATTCGAGAATAGGCCTTGAGAATTCTCTCCGTTGTGGGAGTGTCTGTCATTTTTTTCGAATTTTCGGCATGAAGGCCAGCAAGTTTTTCATTGTTTTGTTGCAATCCGCGACAAACGACAAACTCAATCAGGATAAGCACTCGCAGGGCTATACTCAATAAATTGGTCAGACCTTCGATCTGGTCATTACGCTTAACGAAAACCGGGTCCATGGCGAGAGTTGCGCCCTTGAGTCGATGAGATCTCCTCCCAATTGTCCATTCTTTTCGATAGATTAATACAGCATCTTCAAAGCTCAAGCATTCAACTGATTCGTTTGTAACATATGTTTTCCAGCCCAAGGGTTTTTTCAATGCAGCGATGGCATCTTCCTGCCGATCGACGGAGATGATTTCATATCTGACGCTTACCGTCGTTTGTTCTTTGCGATTTTCTTCGCTGCGACCGCGTCCTATATACCGAACTTGTTTTTCTTCATGACGAGTAAAAGTATGTTGAAGCAAGCCTTGTACGTTGTGCTTTTCCAATAGGGCTTGAGTTTTTTCTTCAAATTCTTTTTTTTCCTTGATTTGTCGCTTTCCTTGACCAGGGGCAGGTGTCAAAGACATCAGTTTCTTGCTGGTCGTAGCTAGACGCTTCTCCAAACCTTGGATCATCGTTTTGGCATAGGCATCGGAGTGAACAAGAAGAACTCGTTCCTTCCATGTTATGGATTGATCATTCTCTTGAGCAGTGCACGTTCTAGTAAATTCATAACCGGTTCCCAAAGAAATTTTTTGGTCATTTTTATCCAAATCTTGCTTGTAAATTGTTCGAATCTCATGATTTCCATCAAGGCCATGCTGTATCCAATCGGGCATTTGTTTTGCTGTGGTGCAAATACTTGCCAATGGACTTAAGTAACGATGCCCAAGTGCATGTACGTGTGAACGCGTTGCTATGGATTACATCTTGCATTCTCCAATAAACAGAAGTCCTGTTTGATTTATTGCGGTCAATGCTCGGTCTATAGCTGGGATATATAGCCCGTCGTCGGCTCGCTTTCCGGATAATGTGGTTGTTGCCAGTGGAAAATCCAAGGGGGCAAGACTCGCCATCATGATTTTTATCTGTCTGATCGCGGATTATCCTTACTGTTCCCAAACTGAAATAAACTTGCCTCTCCATCGTCGTGATGGCCAGACACAGTGGTGGCGTCCAAGCGCACTGTTTTTTGCTTAAGATCATAAACGCGGATTGCTCTCTGCCCAAGTTCCGTTTCAATAGATTGCCACGATGTAACATCACTCATTTTTTTGAGAAGAAGTGTCAGCCGATCATCAGTAAAATCGGTCTCTCGGATGTCCTGTCCTGTAATCTTTTCCAAGGGGCTTGCATGACCCAGTCACGAACAGTCAGCTTGCGATGATCTCCTTGCGATATTTTACGTGAGCAAGCCAGATTGTGCCCAACCAGTCCCAGCTCAGGCATTGATGAAGTCCATGCTTGGGAAGAAAACAATCAAAAGCATCCATTACACCCATGTTTTTGATAACTTCAATTAGAAGGATAAAATCATCTATTCGTTCAGTTAGAATTTTCGGTGTGTCATTCATTTGGGTAGTAAATCAAAAAATTAAAAAAATTGGGACCATTTTATGTGAGTGGTGAACGATTGATAACCTATGTATAGAGCATGTAGCGAGGATAGAGGCAAACATAGGCAAGCGCATAAATGGCTATAAATTTATTTTGAGAGGTTGAACTATATATATGGACCCGCCCAATATACAAGAGAAATCTTTAGAAAAATCAAAATCGGATGCTTTCATATATCCGGCTTTAATAATAGGGTTTTTACCCTGATCCTTGATGGAGTTCCGCGCTCATGTTTCTTATCAAAACTGCGGCATCTAGCCCAAGTTTGGCTCTTCGCAATTAAATATTTTAATTAAATCATGTAGTTATTTAAAATACATAGTTTTCGGGACTGCATGGCTGTTAATTATTTATAATAAAATCAAACTATTACAAATTTGATACTACACGAATGAAATTTGGGCTAAGGCCGTTGGTTTAATCAGGTTTCACGTGAGCCGGTCTGACCGGTTTCCCATCAGAATTTTTCTAGCTGCATTTCTGAGGCAGGATTTTGTTACTTTTCAAAAATAGATCAATGAGCAAAGATCGTTGGCTTTACAGGCAATATTCATTTGATGTCTATACGTTTTTTTCGAAATATATTGACTATTATCTCACCATTCGCGTGAATTAAGAGCCAAATAGCTAATTATTTTAAATGCCTATTAACTATTCTCAGCTGGACGACTTTTTATCGAATAAATTCAGACAGGTGAGCCCAAGAAAATTGTTCGAAAGGATTGGAGCAAATAATCCAAGCACATGCTATGGCTGCACCGGGTGGTTTAAATGAAAATTGTTTAAACCAAACCACGTTTGAGGGATTGAGTTTTTTTCACCGCGAAGAACGCTAAGGAACACGAAGAAAAGCAACAAAATAAAGCTCAATCTATCCCAGATTCTTCACCCTTCGCGTTCCTTCGGGCCCTTCGCGGTGAAAAAAGAATTGAACTGTGATAACCTGTTCGAAAACTATGGGTCTGAAACTGGGTTTGGTTTAGAAGCATATTATTTTTTATTTAAAAACAATAGGTTGATATTATTTCTATAATTTTTTTCAAATACTGTTTGACAATCTCTCCCTGTGCCCATAGAAACCGCATCTCTTGACGGGGTGGAGGCGTGAAGGCGCAGGCACTCATGACAAGAGATTGAAATTATTTATGAATTACCAGGATCATTGAGAATATCAGGTTGTCAGCCCGGTTTCTGGTTGGATGTTCCGATAAGGAATTTTCAAAAAGATGAAAATAACGGTTGACAGGGAGAGGGCGCTTGGATAGATACTCTCTCCTGCCGCGGAAAAGGGTGCTTGACTGTGGTAGCTATTTGAAATAATTTACAAAAGTTGTATAGTTCTTTGAATGAAGTCTGGC
>Ga0265294_10007040_pt1 | contig 13406 bp, 9 predicted proteins | sample MunlanPumphouse3_FD_192504 | JGI IMG/M metagenome (GOLD analysis project Ga0265294, IMG submission 192504) | Groundwater microbial communities from a municipal landfill in Southern Ontario, Canada - Pumphouse #3 | ecosystem: Environmental > Aquatic > Deep subsurface > Groundwater | place... | reverse complement strand
TGGTAATGAAGAATCGAAGCCCCAGTTAATTGTGAATCCACCACGGTTGTCTGATGAGAATACATCAAGGAATGATGATGCATCAAGTGCAGAACCACTAATACCACCGATTGCGATATCAAAATCACCAGTCATCATATAATCATAATAGATTGCTGGGAATGGAGTATCAACAACTTCAACAATAATCTTCACATAGTTTGTATTATCAACTAAGTTTTCGAATGATTGTTTAACGAAGTCTGAACGAACTTTAGTTGCATCACTTTGTGTTAAGTTCATGAAACGCAAGTCTAACTTAATTTCTGTGTAAGCTTGTGGAGTACCTTTTTCATAGAAACCATCCGCAATTGCTTCAGCAACAGCTGATCTCAAGAATGAGAGTGCAAGGCCCTTATTATAACCCCAAGTGTCGCCACCGAAGTCATCAAATAATTTTTGACCTTGTTCAGATGATCTGTATGGAATACCACTTTCAGGATCTACATAATATGCATCTGAGAAGTAAGTTGTACCAATACCAGATGATGGAACCCAGTTTTGTTGTAAATCTTGACGGTCCATAATGTAGTATAAAGCTTTTCTAAAGTCTGTATAACCTAAGATTGGTTCTGGAACATAAGTTGAACCTGGGAATTGTGCTTGTTGTTTTTCAACAGTTTGCAATCCATTTACATTCAATCTCCAAGTTGTTGCATCTGGAGTTTGAAGTAATCTTGGGTCAGAAATGAATTCAGTAACACGTGCATTTGGAACACCACTTAATTCAAGTTTGCCATCTAAGAATGCTTGGAAAGCAACTTCTGCTGAGTTATAGATAATGATATCATAACCAGTCCATACAGTTGGTCCAATGTCAGTGTTATTATATTTAGGATTCTTTTCATAAGATGTTAACTTGTTAGGTTCATAACTTGTCATAATCCATTCACCACTTGATGCGATGTGTAATTCATCAGTACCATAGAGTGTTGGATCTTGTTCGTATAAATCTTGTTGCATTGCTGGCCATGCGAGTAAGTAGTATGCATCGAAAGTACCCTTAGCATTCTTAGTTGTGAATTCTAAAGTGTATTCATCGATCTTCTTAAGACCAACTTTTGCCCATAATTCTTCAAGTTCTTCAAGTTGTGCTGCTGTAGGTTCAGTGTCGCCACCATAAATTTCAGCTGCTTTTTGTGCATATGCTTCAGCACCAGCGATTTCAGCAACGAAGTCACCACCACCAGAAATAGCACGGAATAAGTTTTCAGTTAATGCTTCTTTATATGTCCAAATAAAGTCTTCAGCAGTAATTGCCATATCGAAACCAGTTGTATCAATATTTTCATTAAATGCCCATTCTAAGCCTTCTTTGAGTGTGATTCTCCAAGTCTTAGATGTAACCTTACCATTGATTTCTTCAACAGTTGGACCATAAGCTACTGGAGCGCCTTCAGCAAGTTCAGGTTTGAATTCCCAACCATTACGTGCATCATTTAATGATTGAACATAGAATCCACCATTAATATATGCCATGTAATCAGCTGAAATAGAGTCATCATAAGTCCAGTAATTTAATGTAGAGAATGTTTGAGTGTCCCAAGTACGATATGTGTACTTGCCAGCTTCGCCGTATTGACCTTCAACATTTAACACTTGAGAGTCATCAGCAGTAACTTCTGCATAACGAGTACCCCAACCGTATGATGGAATAAATGAGTCAACTGGTAAGTTTACACGTTCAGCAAGTAAACTGAATGAGTTTGCAACATAGAATGGAATACCACCAACCATGTTTTCAAGTAAATATCTTTCAGCTGCTGCAAAGAATTCGTTCTTAACGTCTGATGGAGCAAACTTAAGATTTAATACGCCTTCATAAAGCGCAGTCTTGTCTGCTACGACTAATACTGTAGAAGTACCGAATGCTTTAGCACCTGCAGAATCTTCAACTGTGTAAACAACTTCGTAACGTCCTACTTTAGTTGCATCAACAGTTCCTTCAACGATGACTGCACTTGTTAAGTCGCCATCTTCGCCATCTTCTGCAACAACGCCATCCATAGGATCAAAGTCTTCATTTAATCCAATAACATGGCTAGTAACACCATCAATTGTTGGTGCACCATTAGGTGTATAAACTGTAACTGTAATTGAAACTTCATCAGATAATCCTTTAGAGTCAGTTACTTTGTATGTAACAGTATAAGTACCATTTGCATTAACATCAACACCATTTGTAACAACGATGCTAGCTGTTAAATCACCATCTTCAGGGTCACTTGCTGTAACGCCTGCTAGTGGATCGAATGGCGTACCCTTAAGATGTTCTGCAATGTCTACCGGTCCTTCAATAACAGGGGCAGCATTTACAGGTTCAACTGGATCTATTGGATCCACTGGATCTTCTGGTTCTTGTGGTTTACATGCTACAAGTAGCAATGCAAACATTAGAACAAACAAAATAGATAGAAATCTTTTCATTAGCTTTTTTTCTCCTTTTAATATAGTTTGTTAGTATTATACCAAAAAATAGCAATTGTTACAAAAAACGTATCGAAAATCATTGATAAAATGATATATTGCTGCTTTTTGGAGTATACATTGGGTTAGTTTTTAAACATTTTTAAGTAAATCAAAAATTGATTTAACTTTTTGTCACTTTTTTTCTTTTTTTGATTTTGAATAATTAATTGCTAAATTATAAATTGGTAATACAAATATTACAGATAAAATCGAAGTGCTCAATAATCCAATATCAACAAATTCTCTGTTTTTATAAAACGCGAAAAAGAACGTTGGAAAGAAACAAATTACTAGGAAAATAGTAATTAGAATTGGTTGTCTATACTTCTTAAAAAAATCCATCATTTTTCACCCTCTTTACTTATATAAGTTTGTTACATATACTTTATCACAATAAGGCGCAAAATTCAATGATTTTTGACGATTCTTTCACGCGTTTATGACACTTGTTGGCCTATTTGTCAATATCTTGTAAAATTGGCTCGCTAATTTAAAACTATAATAGAAAAGGAACCATCGACAGACAATTCCTCTATAATCTATTCTCTTGATTATTAAATAGTTAAAATTGTTATTTAATTTTGCATTACTTCGATGAAGCCTTCATTACCTGTCGTAATGATTTCCAAAGCGTTGATGTCACCTAAATAGATAACTTCAGTGAGGGACGTATTTTTAAATGCATTGATATCAATAAATTTCACGGAAGCTGGTATGACGATTGATTTGATTCCACTATCTTCAAACGCAGATTCAGGTATATGAGTAATACCATCTGGAATGACCATGGAAAACAAATGGTGAGTGCCATAAAAACTACGTATACCTATATTTTTCATCGTATCAGGTAAAATGATTTCTTCGAGATATTGCGCATTATAAAATGTTGTGTGATGAATCATTTTAATATCATAAAATTCAACTTTTTTTAAAGAGGTAGGAATGAGATGGGAATGAAGATATGTATTACTTCCAAAAAAATAGACTAAGATGTCATGACTTAAATATAAATATGAAGACTCTTCTCTTTCGGGACCGATGAAGGGAGCTTTGAGGCTTTCTAATTGATTAGCTCCATTAAAAATGCCGATACCTAAGTGTCTTAAAGAGATTGGTAACTCAACTGATTTTAAACTTGCAGCATTTAAAAATGCATATTCTTGAATCTCTTCGATGATGCTATTTTGATCAAAATTGATTTGAGTCAGTGATTGTGCATTAATAAATGCTTCATGTTTAATGAGTTTTACATGAGGTCCAAAAGTTAATGATTTTAAATTAATTAGGTCTCTAAACGGTCCACTCACAATAATCTCATTATCAATATACAAATTTTCAGTATGTACTGGGACCAATTGAATCAATCCGTTTTGATCAAAAAGAAGATTGTTTTCAACAAAAAATTGTAAATTCAATGGATCGACATAAACATGTTTTAAATCATCTAAAACCATTGCAGAATATACATGAATTTTTTCAACGTATTTACCCAAAGTTAGTGATTCCATCTGAAATTCATTTTGACTTTGGAAATCAACTTCGATGACTTTCATTTGGTTAATTCTATCTGGGATAATATAATGAACATCCTTTGTATCAATTGTTAGAAAAAGACCATTTTCTTGAATTTTTAAATCATATGATGCAAAATTAAGCCAATTAACTCTAATAACAAGTAATGCAGAAATGGAAATTATCCCCAAGCCATATATGATAATTTTTCTCCATTTTTTCAACATAAAATAACCAAAAAGCCAAATAACTCCAAAATTCATGGCAATCACAAACATCAGATTGTATGCACTACCAACAAAATAGATGGCGGACAAAACATTTAAATATAAATAGATAAGTATTTCAGAAGAAAGAAAAGCAATACTTAATCTTTTTTTAGCTTTGATTAGTGTAAAGGTCATCCCTAGCAGCAACAAGATCAACAAAAACGGAAGGATCATCCGATTAAATACGCCAAAAAATTGATTCTTTAAAAAATTTGTATATAAAAAATCCCCAACAAGAGCTTCGTATAAAATTTGTGAGATAAAAGTTAAACTTAGCCAAATAAATAAAACATATTGGGTTAATCTTAATGTTTTTGTTTTCGAAATATTTTCTTCGAATTGAATTTTAGTATCAAAGAGCTCTTTTTTTAACGCATTGCATGCTTGACAAGTATCTGCTGAATCAAGATTTCTTTCTCCACAACTACAATGCCAATAATGAAAATGCTGTTTTGCGACATATTTGATATCTTGGGGTTTTTGATTTGTTTTTTCACTCATCAATTTTTGATAAATGCGATGATATGGTCTAAGAGAAAATACACTCACTGGTGGTGCCATTAGTACCATTTCATAATCTAAAGTCTTTTTGATTTCTTTACCCATGATAACTTCTTCGATATACACTTGATCGATTGAAAATGATGTTTTTGCTTTTTTTATCGTTACATAAAAAATGGATGCATTCGTACTAACATTAAATGCATTGACTTGATGACCCAGTTTCATTTTTAATTCATCGATTTGATAGTTTTGTTTATTTGAAAATTCTAAAATGTATCGGTCATCTTCTTCTACATATGCTTGGAAATGAATCGGGAATCCAACAAACAACTTGTAGATTGATTTTCTCATGATATAGCTCCAAAGACCATAAATGATAAATAGGCAAACATAAAATTAAGAATGGCTGATGATAATAAGACCAACTGTAGTTTTTTGTATTCTTTATAAACATCCGTTGTTTTATCCATTTTTGTCGTACCATATTCTTGCATATTTAGACGATCATTACGGTTAGCTCTTCCAATCAATAAAATTAACTCAATGATTGCAAATATAAAATAACTGAGTTCAATTAGATTTTTGTTTTCAAAAATGAGAAAAAGAACGGCTGCAATTAGCGTAGGAATTAAAATGAATATTAGAAATGTTATACCATATGTTTTCATTTGCTACCTCCAAAAAAAGTACTTGAGTAAGTACTTTATTTTTGGGTCCATTTTTTAATCAATTCATCATTTCCTAAGACAAAACGTCCTGGATAAACTTCGATAAACTGGTTTTCTTCATATTTGATATCGCCCTGCTGATAAACAACTCTTACGCGGTCATTTTTTGTTTTAGGATCAGGTTGTGGAATCGCGGTTAATAAAGCTTTAGTGTATGGATGAATCGGATTTGAATAAATATCTTGTGATTTTCCGAGTTCAACAATATATCCTTTGTGCATGACTGCAATGCGGTCTGAAATATATCGAATAATCGATAAATCATGCGCAATAAATAAGTAAGTTAAATTTCGTTCACGTTGTAATTTTTTTAACAAATTTAAGATTTGTGCACGAATGGAAACATCCAGTGCAGAAATCGGTTCATCCGCTAATACAAGTTCTGGTTCAATGATCAATGCCCGTGCAATCCCAATACGTTGACGTTGTCCTCCTGAAAACTCATGTGGGTAACGCGATAAATGCTCTGGCAACAAACTCACTTCATTGAGCATCTTATACACTTTTTGAAGACGTTCTTCAGTGTTTTTAAATAATTTAAAATTATATAAACCTTCAGAAATGACATAATCGACATTCGCACGTTCATTAAGTGAAGCTGCAGGATCTTGGAAAATCATTTGAATTTTATGTTTAGCTTCCATTCTTTTTGCTCGCGATAATTTGCGTGCAATGTTTTCTCCTCTAAAATAGATGGCTCCATTATGAAGTCGATTAATACCAATAATTGCGCGACTTATCGTTGTTTTTCCTGAACCAGATTCACCGACTAAACCAAATGTCTCACCACGATAAATTTTAAAATTTAAGTTATTGCATGCTTTTATGATTCGACGCCCCACTTTAAAATGGACATCTGCTTCAACAACTTCTAATAAAATTTCTTTTCCGTTTACTTCATCAATATTTGATATTTTTTCAGGATATATTTTAATTGGTTGTGACTCTTTTTTTCTGATTTTATCTATAATTTTGCTCATTTTTCATCACTTCCTTTATAAATATCTGCGACACGCTTAGAAATCTCACCAATAATTTTTGGTCGTTCTACTTTTGGTGCTCTTGGATCTAATAACCAAGTTTTAGCAAAATGAGTGTCAGAGACTTTAAACATGGGTGGTTCTTTCACAAAGTCAATCTCCATTGCAACATTACTTCTTTGTGCAAAAGCATCCCCATCAATTTTATTAAAGAGTGATGGTGGTGTTCCAATAATTGAGAAAAGTTCTTCATCTTTAGCTCCAAGTTGAGGAAGTGAGGATAAGAGTGCCCAAGTGTATGGATGTCTTGGATCATAATATATATCATCTACAGTACCGATTTCAACAAATTGACCTGCATACATGACAGCCACGCGATCAGCGACTTCAGCAACAACACCTAAATCATGGGTAATAAAGATAACTGTAAATCCATATTCTTCTTTTAATGAGTTAATCAATTGTAAGATTTGTGATTGTATGGTTACATCAAGCGCAGTTGTAGGTTCGTCACATATTAAAATATCAGGTTGACACGCCAAAGCAATCGCAATGACAACTCTTTGTCTCATTCCTCCAGAATACTGAAATGGATAGTCATTAAAACGAGAATCTGCATCTGTGATTCCAACTCTTTCAAGAAGTTTTATGGCTTCCTCTTTTGCACTTTCTTTATCTAATCCTCGATGTAATTCAATGACCTCAGTGATTTGAGAGCCTATTCTTCTTAAAGGGTTAAGTGAAGTCATTGGGTCTTGGAAAATGGTTGAAATTCTTTTACCTCTTACATTTAACCATTCTTCATTGGTATCAAATGTTACTAAATCAACACCTGAATATTCGATGCTTCCATCAGAAATACGGCCATTTTCGTCAAGCATTCCAATTAAGCATTTTGTAAAAACAGATTTTCCAGATCCTGATTCTCCAACAATTGCTAAAGTTTCATTTTTGTATAAATCTATAGACACATTTCGAATAGCAGTTAGAGTTAATTTTCTTAATGAAAATTGAACTTCTAAGTTTTTAACCGAAACAATAACATCACCCTTTTTTAAGTCTGAATTGGGTTGAAGTCGTTGAATTTCTTTTTTCTTTCCGAATCGTTTATTTTTCATCATGTCCTCCTAGTGGTGCTTCTTTGGATCAAGCGCATCACTAATCGCCATTCCAAGTAAGAAGAATACAAAAATGATTAAAGCTAAAACGCCAGCAGGGGCTAATAACTGATAAGGTCTTAAAACAAAGTTAGAACGTCCTAAATCTAATAGTGCACCAATTGAAATCGAACTTGATGGTAATCCTAGTCCAAAATATGAAAGTGTCACTTCACTTGAGATCATCCCGGGAATAATCAGTGATGTTTCAGTGATGATGATACCTAATAAATATGGCAGTAAGTTCTTCGTCATAATTCTTCTTGGTGGTGTTCCGAGTGTTTTTGATGCGATGTTATATTCGCGGTTATTAATAATCAGTGTGTAATTTCTGATAAACCGTGCAAGTCCAACCCATCCAACCATAGTTAACGAAATAATCAATCGAGCTTCGATTCCTAAATTTGGGAAACGATATGAGAAAACGTAAGCTAAAAGCATATAGATGAGTAAACTTGGAATATTTGTTACAAGGTTATAAATTTCGATGAATATTGGATCTAGTCTTCTGAAATAACCCCAAATTAATCCAATGATTGTTCCTACAAATACAACGATCACACTATTTATCAATGCAAGTAATACGGATTTACCTGCACCAATCCATACCATGTAGAATAAATCCCTACCTACTGGATCCGTTCCCCAATAGTGAACACTATTAGGTGCGATATCTCTTCTGCTGACATCATATTCTAAAAATCCTTCAGGGGTAAACATTGGGATTACAATAATTCCAATAAGAAGTATAAGTAAAGTAATGATTGAAATCCAAGCTGCTGGTTTTTTTATAAAGACGCGAAAAACCGATTTTAAATAAGAATACGGTTCACTCACGATTTGTTCTGATTTTAGTCTATCTATCTTTTTCATCACAAAAAGATCATCTTCGTTGATTATCTTTTTTTGTTCTTGTTCTTCGTTAATATGATTTAGATTCATTGGATTTAACTCACTGTTTTGTCTTGTTTTCATATTAAAAGTCTCCTTTTTTACGAACAAGTTTAACACGTGGATCATATAATGCAGTTACAATATCACCAAGTAAGAATGATGTCATCGATAACATGCTGTAAATCACTGTTAATCCTTGGATAATTGGTACATTTGGTCTTTGTGCACGAAGTGCACTTATCATGAGATTTCCTGTTCCAGGAATCGACCAAATCATTTCAACAAAGTACGATCCAATAATTGATCCGATAAACACAGCTGGTATGTTACGAATCAAAGGAACCATCGCATTTTTTAAAACATGGGTATATAATATTCGATTTTCTGATAAACCCTTTGATCTTGCGAATCTCACGTAGTCAGATGATAGTTCATCGACCATAAAACGACGTACCCAAAGAGAGGTTCCGGGTATAGATAAGAAAACAATCGAAAATATGGCAGGAAAAAGCGTAATCGGTTTGCCTTCCTGATAAAAATAACTAAAATTAGCCCATCCAAATGGCCCATCTGGACGACCTAAAATATTATTCATTAATAAGAAAAATACTAACGCTGGAATGGCATAGTTTAAAACAATAAAAATACTACCAATCTTATCAACAGTTCCACCAGGTTTTTTAGACATTGCAACCCCTAGAGGATAGGATAATAAGTAAATAAATACTACTGAAGTTAAGGAAATCGTCATTGATATTCCAATACGTTCTTTTAATACTTCACCGACGGGTTGATACGTATCCATGGAAATACCCAAAAATATGGTCCCTTCCCAAAACTCAATCGGTTGATCCCAATTTAAATCCCAAGCAATCGGGACCTTTTTAGGAATTGGAGACATCCAGTACAGATATTGGCCAATTGTATAAAATACAGGAACTGGATTGCCCTCAATGTCATAACGGCCATATTTAAAAAGTTGTTTCGCTTTATAGGACTCAGCAGCGTTAACATTCTGACCTGCGATTCGATTATAGGTTGCAATATCATAAAGTTGATTATCAGGTATTGCCCTAATCAAACTAATGACAACAATCACAAGCAAAATTAGTGTAATAAATGTACGTCCTATGCGTTTGATAATATATAAAAACGTTTCATTAGCAAACATTCTTTTCATCAGTTCTTGAATTTTATGAAAGAATTGTACAATGTTGTTTCGCTTAATGGTAGTATCCATAAATTGTCTCCTCTAAATCTAATAATATGTCATAAAACACGTGTTTAAATATATAACAGGCTAGAAAGGGAACAATGAATTGCTCCCTATCTATTTAACCTGTTAAAAATCATTCATCATTTAAATCTTTATTTTTGTTCTTCGTATAAAGCAACAATTTGTGCTCTTACTTCTTGTGAAATTGCTTCAGTTAACACAATGATATTCTTTAGTTTATCACTTGTTAAACCATAAGCAGCTTTACCTTTTTGATATGGGATTGTCTTAGATACAACTGGATTAATTGATGTTGTCGTTTGCCATGGAATTGTCACAGCTGCTTCAAATAATGCATAATATTCAGCTTCTGCCAAAGCTTTATATCTTTCATCAATCATGGTTGGGTCTGTAATCGCAATTGCATCTAAATACATTTGATGGAATACACCAAATATTTCTTCTGCAATCGCATCTTTTTCTGCTTGTTCTTCTGGTGTAGCGCCAGTTAAACCAAAGTTATCTCTGAAGTCTCCACCAATGGAGATTGTTTGTAAATAAGTCTTTGGATCGGCATAGTCAGGACCCCATCCTCCACCAAATGAAATATCAAAGTTGAAAAGTTCCCAGTTCCATGCAGAACGAATTGCATCGGTTGGAGCAACATTAAATCTAACATCGATAATTGGATTGTCAGAATCCGGACCAACTTCTTCTAATAATGCAGCATACATTGCTTTTTCATAACCTTGTACACTCGCATTTCTAGAAGCGAAATGATCAATTAAAATTGGGAAATCAGCTTCAGTTAATCCACCAGCTATAAGCGCTGCTTTAGCAGCAACAAAGTGTTCAACTGCTTTGTCAATATCAAATACAGCATCTGTCTTTTGAATAGAGCCTGAAAGTGAAATTCCAGTTGTTCCTTGTTCTCTGTTGTATACTTCATCTACATAATCCGCATAATCTTTACCATTATAGGCTGTCAATTCACGGTTAGTGTATGATCTCATAATAAGCATTGATGGATCTGGTTGAGAACTCATTCTTGCAATAAAGTCAAGTCCATATACGAAACCCTTTCTGAAATCAGCATTAAGGATTGCAGCTTTTGTTGCAGCCTTTTCAGCATCAGTCTTCATAGGAATTTCAGCTCCGCCTTTATTAAAGTCAGTGCCATATTCGTAGTAATCACGGTCAAAGTTGAATACACCTGCGTATACAACATCACCAATGGTTAGAACACCATTAGTACTTGGATCTGCAGGATTTTGAACTGTACCTGTACCGTTTGCTCCACCTTTAACGTATTTATTCCAACCCACTTCGTCATTAGTACTTACTGTAAATCCATCGATTAAGCCAGCTTCATACCATTCGCGAGTTGTTGCTGGAGTTGCAACGTTTGGCAAATAGCGCATTGTTACTTTATTGACATATACATGATCAAAATCATAATAATATGCATTCTTTACAAATTCAAAAGAATTTTCAAATAAGTGTTTTGTAATTCTGAATGCACCATTCACGAGAATGTAGTTTTCAGTAACACCAAATGCGGTACCAACTTCTGATAAATATTGTTTGTTAACTGGTAAGAATGGTGAATATGTAAGTGCAGATAAGAAGTAAGGAGCTGGTTCTTTTAAAGTATAAGCAACTTGATATTTAGAAATTGCTTCAACACCAACTGTACTAAAATCTAGGTCATCTTCTGTTGCAGGAGTAACTAAAGAGTCATAGTATGCTTCTGCACCATCAAGGAATCCATTTACAATATTCACGGTTTGAGAACCATTGGATGGATTTAATACATATTCAATACCAGAAACGAAATCTTCTGCAACAACTTCTGCATAAGGTTCGCCAGTTTGATTATTAACCCATTGAACACCTTCTCTAATTTGGAAGATATATGTTTGAGTACCATCTGAATTCTCAACAACCTTGTAACCAACTGCTAAAGCGCCAACAACAGAACCATACTTGTCATTTTCAACAAGTCCATCAACCATGTTCGTGTAGAACATAGAATTCCATTGTGAGTTAGCCGTCAAATAATTGAATTTTTCTTCAGTTACTTCACTTTGATAATAAGTATTGTAAGTATCAGCCACTTCGAAACTGAGATCTCCAATTTTGTACTTACCATCTTCAAGTGGTGGATTAGCAAATTGATTCGCTAATGACGTAAACCCTGAAGCTAATTCTGTTTCTTGCGTATACATTTTCTTAATGACTGTTTCATCTTCTTTACAAGCAAAAAGTGTAAATATTAACACAAGTGCAAACAAGATACTAAAAAACTTCTTCATTCTTCTCCTCCTATTTTTTATTGATCACTAAATCAATAGTGATTTTTCATTATTATACACCTAAGAAGTAAAATATTATTCATTTTTTTTGTATTATGCAAAATATATGGAACATTATGAACTTTTTTTTGCATATGAATTTGAATTTCAAATACAACTTAAATATTTATTTAATTATTTTTATCTTGATTTTAATAAAAAACTCAACCTTTTCTTCAAGGTTGAGTCTTTGATTATTATTCAGTTGCAGAATAGTCCATGGCGAGATAACGTTTGTACATTGCCCAACGTTTCTTCGCATCCTTTAAATTCTTATCAAGAAGTTCAGCTGCATGGTCTGGGTTGATTTGAGCAAGTTGTGCATAACGAGCTTCAGAAAGTAAGTAATCATGATATTTATCCCAAACTGGTTGTTTAGAATCAATAATAAATGGATTCTTTCCTTCTGCTTCCTTTCTTGGATCAAATCTAAATGTTGGCCAATAACCACATTCAGTTGCAAGTTTCGCTTGTGCAAATGAATTTGTTAAACCACCTTTAATACCATGTTCAATACATGGTGAGTAAGCAATGATAATGGATGGTCCTTCAAAACTTTCTGCTTCTTTAAATGCACGTAATACTTGTGCAGGTGATGCACCATGAGAAATTTGAGCGACATAAACGTGTCCATAACTCATTGCGATGGCTGCTAAGTCTTTCTTCTTCGTGTTTTTACCAGCTGCTGTAAACTTCGCAATCGATCCAGTAGGAGCTGATTTAGAAGATTGTCCACCAGTGTTTGAATAAACTTCGGTATCTAATACGAGGATATTAATGTCTTCGTTATTTGCGATAACATGGTCAATCCCACCATATCCAATATCGTAAGCCCATCCGTCACCACCCATGATCCATTGGGAAATCTTCACGAAATAGTCTTTCACATCAAGTAATTCTTTAGCGAATGGTTTATTAATCTTTTCAAGTTCTGCAATCATTGGTTTTTGTAAACGTCTTGTGATTTCTGCACTCTTACGATTTGCAATCCATTCTTCAGCTAATGCCTTTAAGCTTTCTGGCATTTCATTTAAATGGTCATATAATAAAGTTTGAACTCTATCACGAATAGTTTCATAAGATATACGCATACCAAATCCAAACTCAGCATTATCTTCGAATAAAGAGTTTGCCCATGCTGGACCAAAACCTTCAGCATTTGTTGTATATGGTGTTGCTGGGAATGATGCTCCATAAATTGATGTACAACCTGTTGCATTCGCAAAGACCATATGATCACCAAACAGTTGAGTTAAAGCCTTAATATAAGGTGTTTCACCACAA
>Ga0265294_10007038_pt1 | contig 13408 bp, 7 predicted proteins | sample MunlanPumphouse3_FD_192504 | JGI IMG/M metagenome (GOLD analysis project Ga0265294, IMG submission 192504) | Groundwater microbial communities from a municipal landfill in Southern Ontario, Canada - Pumphouse #3 | ecosystem: Environmental > Aquatic > Deep subsurface > Groundwater | place... | reverse complement strand
GGAAGCCTGTCCTTGTACAGAGGCCTCCAGTCGGAATCGGGAAATTCAGCTGGATCTGGGCTTGCCCAGTAGAGCTGCGGCATAAGAAGGATATCGGCATTGTAACGGAAGTTCTTTGAAACTGAATGAAGAGTCTCGCCGCTGAGCGTCTTCCTCAGTGCTTCCAGCTTTGGAATCAGATCGCCAGGAAGCCTTGATTCAAGGTCTGTTTCATCAATGAACAAAAGAAGGGCATCAGACGAAGCGGGGTAGATTACCGAAGGAACCGAGATTCCTGCCGCCATGAACAGGCTCTCCATTGTCCTCACTTCTATGGAATTCTGTCCGAATGCTTGAACAGATGCGAACAGCAGAGCTGATGCTGATACGAATATCAACAGGATTGCTGCGATGGCTTTCTTCATTGTCATACTCTCCCTTTGGGCACAGACGAGTCAATCATAACAGAATTGGAATATAATTGAAACCGGTTTCTTGCTGAAAGAAAACCGTTGAATAATTGATTTGCTTTTTGAACAGTTGTCTGTTATGGTGTTTCAGTGAGGTGAAAATGAAGAAACCATTTGCTGTTGTGGCTATTTTCGTTGCTGTCTGCTCTGTCTGCTTTGCCGCAGCAGGTCAGTATTCTTTCGGAGACGGCAGGTTCTATGCCGATCTTCTGCCATCTGATGAGCTGTATCCAGAGGCGCTTTTCGACATCTATTCACCGCAGTCTGATCTGACTCCGATGTTCCTCTCAGGCGGGGTTTCCAACCCGATTGATCTTCGGGCAATTGTCCAGGATTCGGCGGGAATGAACCAGTATGTGGATCTTCCTTACCGTGATGATGATCTTGGTTCGGATGATAACATGTACCTTAGGATGAAGACCGGAATCAATCTCAGCCTGTTCAGAATAGGCTTCGGATTGCATGATGCTCTTTCCAAGCCGCTGGTGGAAATCGAAGGTTCTGTTCAGGGAACAGTGAGCACGCTCTTCTGCGGATTTGAGAAGAATGATACCCTGGGATTCGATGGTACCTATTTCTTTGGTGCCAATGTGAGGATTGCAGATATCGTATCTTTACGCTTTGGTCTTCATCATTTCTCCGGCCACTATGGCGACGAAATGCTTGAGAAATTCTATGCCAAGAATGGAATCGATTTCTCTTCTTCTGATCCAAAACTTAAAATCAACGGGACTGCCTACAAGTACATAGGGCTCATGGAGTACGTAAGGGACAATTCGTATCTTATGGGAGTCAGCGTCCAGACTCCTTGGTTCGTGCGCATCTACGGTGAACTTGAGATTCCGAAGAACCCAAGCTGGATCAGGCCTTTTGCACATACTCCTGCCGATTACGAGAATACCATTCCAGGTGATGAGGGACGTCCGACTTTGATCGACCGCATAGGTGGAGATGCAGCTGACGGCGAGCACTGGAAGCAGAGCCAGCTTGATGCCGAACAGGAGCTCAAGCGAAGCGGAAACTACAAGGCGCTTCGGATCATGACCGGAGTTGAAGTGACAGTTCCTATTCCTTCATTCGGATCAGTGTTTGCAGGAGTGAACATCCAGCTTCATCAGGATGGGCAGACCAAACATCAGTATGGGCAGTACAGTGCAGACAATCCTTGGGAATTTGAGATCACCGCTGGCGGTGGAATAGAGATTGGAAGCGGATTGCGGATCGAGGCCTTCTATCACGAAGGAAGAGTTCCTGCACTGAACTGGTTCTACTCTCGCACAAAGATGGTAGGAGTCGGATTCTCCATTGACGGCTGATAATGAAGAAGTTCCTTGCATCGGCATTCCTGATTCTCGCTTCAATCTCTGCAGGCTTCGCTTTCGGGCAATATAGCCTGTTCGATGATGCGATTGATCTTGAATTGGTTCCATCTGATGAGCTTTACCCTGAGGCAATATTCGATATGTATTCGCCTCAGACGGACTTTTCATTGATGGACCTTGCTTCAGGGCAGGCCAATCCATCTTCAATCCGGACTTCATCCTTGAACACTTCTACTGGCAAGCAGGAGTATGTGGATCTTCCTTATTCGGATGGTTTTGCCGACGATGATGATTCATACCTTCGAATGAAGACAGGGGCGAACATAAGCCTTCTCAGGCTGGGATTCCTGGATCAGAGGATGGAGATTGAGGCTTCAATCCAAGGGGCGCTTGATACGATATTCGCAGTTTTCGGGGGAAGCACCAACCTAGGCTTCGATGGCACGTACTTCGCAGGTGCCAACATGCGCTTGTTCAACACAGTTTCCCTACGGTTCGGGATCCATCATTTCTCCGGTCATTACGGTGATGAGGTTCTTGATGATTTCTACAATCACAACTTCCCGGATGGAGACACGTCGTTCACTCGGAACGACACTGTCTATCAATTCAATAACCTTGTGGAATATGTGAGGGACAATTCATTTCTTGCTGGAATCAGCATACAGACTCCATGGCTTGTCCGGCTCTATTGCGAGCTGGAACTTCCCAAGAGTCCAAGCTGGATCCGCCCTGTTGCCGATATTCCCGCGGACTACAGCACTTTCAGAAACGATGAGCAGTCATTGATCGAGGCAATCGGGGGTGATGAGAATTTCACGGCATCGCAGCTTGAAGCTGATGAGGCTTCCAAACGTTCAGGGCTCTACAGGGCAATGCGGATCCAGACTGGAGCGGAAGTCCTGATTCCTGTCAAATATGTTGGCACTGTATTTGCCGGCATCAATGTACAGCTTCATCAGGATGGGCAGACGCTTCATGAAGTGGGCGGATACAGTCCTGACAATCCCTGGGAAGTTGAAGTGACAGTCGGAGGAGGGCTGGACATAGCCGGATCCGGCGTCAGGGTCGAAGCATATTACCATGACGGCAGGATGCCTCTTCTGAACTGGTACTATGACAGAGTGAAGTTCATATCGGTGGGATTATCGATAGACAGCTGATTGGAAATACATCAACATTTTGTTGAATATTCTTTGCTTATCATTATATACTCAAATCCATGAAACGTTTGCTCTCTTTTTCCGTTCTGATTCTGCTTGCATGCTCCCAGATTCTTTTTGCTGCGACTCCCTCTCTGGAATTAACTGCATCGAGGCTTGAGAAGCTATGCAGCCTTGAAGGGCTTTCCGGCCCATCGTCATTCTATCCGTACTCGAAGAAAGAGCTTTTCATGAATTTGCCTGAATCCTCATCAGTGAAGACGCATTCTCTGCATGATGCTGTATCGACTCGGACTGAAGAAACGCATAAGGCATTTTCCTGGTCGATTCCTCTCAAGCTCAGCCTTGAGGCATACATGAACAGCGATGAACGCTACAGATGGGAGGACAGGCTTCCTTTGCTTGATATCCCGATGAATTTCGACTTTGGCGACCTGTTCGTTTTCAGAACTGGGTTTGTACTCAAGCAACGGTACAAAAACGTGCCTTATGGTGATTCATTCTATACCAATCTAACCGGTCTCAATGGCGATGAATTCGATTTCTTCTGGCCGTACCGTGGCTATCTTCAGGTCAATGCACCGCATTTCAGTCTCACTGCTGGCCGGATAGGGATGAGCATGGGGCCTGGCAAGACTGGCAATCTGATTATTTCGGACAATCTCAACTTCTTCGACGGCATTGTGCTCAAGTTCTTCAGCCGTGGCTTCCAGTTCTCTACATCTGTTCAGTTCTTCTCCCCTGAAACCGAGATGGGCACGGGAAAGAGGACTTTCGAGATGCTGATAGCTCATCGCGCCGAATTCGTTCCTTTCTCGAAGCTTCGTATATCTCTCAATGAAACCATCATGTACTGCGATGAAAGCTTCGACATCAGGTTCCTCAATCCGATGGTGATCTATCATCAATACTTCACCGCTGATCTTACCAATTCCATCATTGGATTGGATTTCGACCTGAACATTGTCAAAGGTCTTGATCTCTACGGACAGGTGGCGATGGATCAGTACCAGCTGTCAAATGAAAACAAGGAAACCCCAAATGCATTCGGCTATCAGCTTGGGCTTGAATACAACATTGCTCTGGATGCTGGAATTCTGTCTTTCTGGACTGAATTCACACAGACCGACCCATGGATGTACCACAGAGACGGGGTGGATTACATAGTCTGGTACCATTACAACTTCGGATATGAGAAGAGGTTCATAGGCTATCCTTACGGCTGTGATTCTCAGGTGTGGGCCATCGGTGCTGAGTTTGACAGCCTGAGCTGGCTTATATGCAATGCAAGCCTTGTGTATTCCCGCCAGGGCGAAGTGAATATTGATTCTGATTTTGCGACTGAGAAGAATTCAGCTGACAGGACACCTACGGGAACTCCTGAGAACGACCTTTCATTCTGCCTTGGTGCTGAAGCAGGTCCTTTCTGGAAGTACTGCAAGCTGTACGGTGGCCTGCAAATACATTATACTGTCAATCTTGATCATGTGATTGGCCAGAAAGACATCAATGTGCAGGGAAGCCTGGGCGTGGCAATAGAGTTCTAATCAGTGTTGCTTTGCTCTGGGAACTAGGTTATCATGTTCCAATGAAGAAAAGACTGTTTGCCCTGGTTGCTTGTGCTTTAATCTTGGTCTGTGGCGTTTCGGCTCGGGTTGACGGCAGAATCATCATCTCGACTTCTCCTATCTATGATTACATGGACACCCTTTATTCATTGTCTTCAATGAGCCAGCCAGCGACCAACAGGCCTTGGTCAGAGGCTGAAGCCCGTCAGATCCTTTCCAAGTTGGATAGGTCATCCCTTGGACAATTCGGGCAGAGCCTGTATGACGAAGCCCTTGGAATAATCGATGAAGGATCCAAATGGCAGATCAACGATGACTTCGGTCTTTCCGCCGATGCTGATTTCACATATGAGCTTTATGCCCACAGCAATGGAGATGACTTCAACCTTGAGACCGACTGGATCCGAAGCTACAGTGACCGCAAGCCTCTGATTCACTTCTCATTCGATTTCTCTGCAAGCGATTTCTTCTACACCACTTTCGATGCGAGTTATCAGATGGGACGCGCTGCACATCGTGACTCATTCGAGGGCTACCTTGGTTCTCCGCTAGCATCTGTTGACGGATATGTCGGAAGCTACAAGCTGACCTCCAGTTCTCATTATGTTTCCAACTCATATTTCTTCAGTTCGCCTTTGATGTCCAATTTCTTCACTGATACCTATGATTTCAGCTTCATATGGCCAAAGCGTGCCATCTTTTCCTTTGGTGGAAAGAACTGGAACTTCTCCCTCAGCCGTGACAAGCTCAAGATCGGAGATGCATATCTGGGAAACCTGCTTGTGGATGACGTCACCGATTACAACGACTTCTCAAGGCTTTCGATCTTCGTCGATGACTTCAGGTATGACTGGATCCTCATGTTCTTCAACACATGGACCTCAAGCGGGGAGAACAAGGCTGATGATATAAACGGCAATCGCATGATGATGATCCACACGCTTGAATTCAGGCTGTGGGATTGTGCAACGCTTAAGGTCAGCGAGAATGTAATGTATCGCTATGATACCCTGGATCTTCAGTTCATGAATCCAGCCTTCATCTATCACAACCTGAACAACCGCTCGATGTTCAATGCAATTGCCTATATAGAGGCCAATGTCGCAGTTTTCAAGGGCTTTCAGCTTTACGGGCAGTATGTGATGGATCAGGCACGTGCCTTGCATGAAGGAACAGAGCAGAGTGATTCGTCGGGTTTCGTTGCCGGAGCCCAGTACACTTCTGAACTTGGAAAGGGATATCTGGAAAGCAATGCCGAGTTCGTTTATACGACTCCGCTTCTTTACAGGAGAGATGGGCTTGATTTCATCAAGGTCTCACGATACTACCATCTTGATGAGTTCGATACCAGCAGTTATGAAGGCCATATCCCTTTCTTCGAGTTCATAGGCTTCCAGTTCGGAGGCGATACGATTGCCCTGAAGATCGGCGTGGATTACACCAAGCCTTCTGTATTCGGAACTTCACTGAATGTTCTTCTGATGGAACATGGACAGATGAACCTGTACAAGAGCCATAGCCAGAGCCTCCGCAATGAAGGCGAAGCGGACTACAGCGGAAAGACCCCGTCTGGCGATGTGATCACCCGCGCCATCGTAGCAAGCCTCTCAGCCGATGCTAGCCTTGATAAGGCTTTCAAGTGGCCGGGAGTATCTGCGGGCTTCGAACTGGATTGGATAGGACGCTTCAAGTACACCAAAGCTACTGGAGCCTATTCCGATCCTGAAATGGATGTGCAGTTTTCTTTGAGCATGACTGTTGCTCTTTAATCTGGAGGATTATATGAAGAAGATCATCGTTTTCGTTTGCATGCTGCTCTGTGCAGCATCTCTTTTTGCGGGAGTGACTGGCGTTGTGAATTTCAAGCCGTATTTCACTTATGACAATTCCCCGGCAGCCATTGCTTCCGATGCTGGAAATCTGAGCACTTGGAACATTCCATCTGATTGGTGGGAAAACAAGCATGATTACCTTCTCAAGCCTTATGCTGTGCCGAGCCTTCTTGATCTGGGTTTTGAAGTGGACACGAAGAACATAGACATGGTCTTTGTTCTTGATATCCGTCAGGATGCTCTGCAGATTCTCAAGGATGATGGAAAGCTCATGACGAACATTCCGTTTGTCGGAGCGGTGATTGACCTGAACATGCCGCGGGTAGGGTATGTGGATTTCACTTCGAATGACAGTGCATTCTATGCTTCCATAGGAAGACGCCAGATCAAATGGGGACCGTCGGAGTATGACATGGCTATTTCCGATTCCCAGCCTTATCTGGACAATGCCTTCATCCGCTTCGATGCTGCTATGAACAACGGGTGGAATTTCTGGTATAACTTCATTGGAATCGCCTACAAGCTGTTCATGGATTATGGAACTGATGTTGGCCCGAAATCTACTTTCGCTCACAGGATCGGCTTTGAGAACAGCAATTTCAGGATAGCCATCGCTGAGCTCAACAACGTATACAACAAGTATCCGACTCTGCTGGATTTCACTCCGTTCGGTCTCTGGCACGACAACTATCAGGACAATTATTCCAATGTCATGCTCAATGTTTCTCTTGAAGGACTTGCCGGTCCAGTGAGACTATTCGGAACTTTCACGATGGATGATTTCGATCTGCCGCACGAGAAGGACAATGCTTATGGCCTGAGCAACAAGCCGCAGGCTATGGGCTTCAACGCTGGTGCTGAAGTCAATCTCCTTAATGGCGAAGAAATAGTTTCCTCTGAGTTCGAATACTCAGATTATGCATTGAGGGAACAGACTTTCAAGAAGAACACTGGTCTGAACCTTGGTTATGAATTCTACTATTGCTCGACTTTCATGTACAACCGCAATGATGATGCCGGCAAGTTCACGGTTCCTTTCCAGTTCATAAGCCTCACAGGCAACGGCTACAGCTATGACGAGAATGCTTATTACCTCGGATTCAAATACGGGCCTAACACTATGGTGCATCGTGTATATGCCGAGTACAAGGCCAGTCCCTTCGAGGCAGAGCTTTCCGCTGAGCTTATCAAGCGCGGTTCTTACGGGATAGATGATGAGTATTCAACCAATGCATATTTCTTCTCACGGGGGCTTAAGACTATGCAGCTTACCGATCCTGTGACTACAGCACTCAAGGTTGACGCTGGAGCTGCCTACAGTCTTCAGAAGGGGTTCAAGGTATGCAGCACATTCAGCTACAGCCGTGATCTTACGCATAAAACCCAGGCAATGGCTCTGACTATCGGAGCTTCGATTGCTGTGTGCGATGTAGACTGGAAAAACCTTTTCTAGTAGTTAATTGATCCTGGACATGAGAAAGCTTCCCCGAAAGGAAGCTTTCTCATTGTAAGGTCAGAAGTTCCATGAAGCTCCGAATGCCAGCTGAAAATCATTCTCATTGACTCCGCTTCGGTTATTGTAGTTCTTCTTGACAATGTAATCGGCCTGAACGAATGCATCGAAAGCCTTGCTGAATCGGTAGCTCAGGTTCGCTCCAATGACCGTGGTGTATTCCACTGCATTCTTTGATGCCTCTTCATACTTGTTGTTATTCAGAGGATCATGTGAATCGGTCGGTGTCTGGGTGGATTCATAGCTTTCCTGTGTTCCGCCTACCTCGTCCCATACAGTCCATTTGTCATGGGTTCCATGGGCCATGAAGAAGAAGTTTGCATCGATGCTGATTCTGTCTGAAAGGCTGAATCCTGCATTCAGATTCCCGATGATCGCATCGCATCCGTAGGTGTATCCCAGATAGTATTCATCAAAGTATGTCTGTCCCAGTGAAGAACTCCATTCCCTTAAAGCAACTACGTACTGCAAGCCATATGGAGTGAGGTCATCATCGCCGGTTTTGCTCTTGTCATTGGAAGCGCTTGTGCCGTATCTGAGGTACAAGAACGGCGAAGTATAGGCACCCTCCAGACCGGCATGGAATATTCCATTTCCTGCAGGGAAGGCTGTCTGCACTCCCGCAAGGTATCCTATTGCTTCCGGATAATCTTCATGTGCAGGCGAAGGCTTCCCCTCAAGGCCTGGAATGGCGAACTCGTCCAGCATCATCTGCCCGTAGACATTAAGGTGCTTGATCGGAGTCCAGTCAAGCTCCAATGCCAGGGTCGAATTTGAATTGTACTGAGTGTAGTTGTTGTGGTTGAAATTCACAGGGTTTAAAGCGCGGAAATCGATGGTGTTGTTCTTTGACATATAGACAAAGCCCTCTGTAAGGACAAGGTTGAGCTTGTCTGAAAAGAGTCTTCCCTCGAAACGATGGGCTATGTACATGAACAGTCCGGAAAGCGGTCCGTACTTCTGCACCGGCTGCCATGTCCCTGTTGCTTTGTCATCGCTTGTGTAGTAGTTGCCAGGGTATGGGAAGAAACTGGTAAGGAATGTGTACTTGAACTTGTCCGAGTAAGTTGTGAAGCGGACCATGCCATGGTACGGGATGTTGTCGCTGATTACCATGTTTCCGGTCTGTCCTGCGCCCCAGCTTAGCCTGTCACGTCCAATCTGAGCCGTCCAATGGTCGCCTCCGATTGCAACGAAAGCTCTACGCGGATAGGATCCATCCATCAAAGCCCCATCGAAGCTCATATTCTGGAACATGAAGAGGTTAGAAGAAAGTGCTGTTGCGCCAAGTTCTGTCTTTGCATGACGTGAGTTCTGAAGAGACAGCTCGAAGTATGAATAGAAATGTTCAAGCGGCCAGGTTTCCCATACCAGATTCAGGAATGGCTTCTGGCTGTTTGATCCGTATATCCACTGGTCCCTTCCCTGGAATGCTTTTTCCACAGTTCCTGCCTTGGTCGTTATCGCTGTGCCATCTGTGTTTGTGTGCAGGTATCCTTCAATGTTCAATGAACCAGAGAAAGCCATGTCGATGGCATCTGTCTTGATAGACGGTGCAGGGTCAAGCTCCTTAACCGCGAAGTCGAAGCTTGCCTGAAGGGCAGGGGCAAGCGTGCTGCGGTCGATCTTCTCAAGCATATGAGAAAGTTCATTTCCGCTCCATGGACCTGTGGTCGATGGAAGCGCATGGCCTGTTGCCAGATACAGGTACTTGATTGTCTTGTAGATTTCGCTCGTGGTTTCGTAGATCTTTTGCTGGTTTGAATAGGCTGACAGAGCTGTCAGACATAGTAAAAAGCAAAGAACTAGGCAAAGGGTTTTCTTCATGTAATCCTCCTGATGAACATAGGTTCACTTGATTTTAGTGTAGACCTCTTCACTGGAATTAACAAATCATTTCGGAATTGAAAAAGGCAGCCCCGTTCCCAAGACTGCCTGATATTGAAGAATAACCGATCAGATGCTGTATGAAAGTCCGAATGTCAGCTGGATATCGCTCTTGTTGACATCCTTGATGTTGCCATAGTTCTTTATCGTGATATAGTCCGCCTGAACCATAGCCGAGAGAGAAGAAGTGAAGCTGTATCCACCGTTGAGTCCTATGACAGTGGTGTATGCCACAGCATTGCGTGTTGCAGTAGCATTCGGATCCTTGTGGTTGCCGCTTGGATGGGAAGAGGTTGGTGTCTGAAGATCTGAATAATCAGGATAGGTTCCATCACCGTTTCCTACCATTGTCCAGCATGTCCACTTGTCAGTTGCTCCGTGTGCCATCATGAAGAAGTTGCCCTCGATGTGGAACTTGCCATACTGCTTGTACCCAATGTTGAAGTTTCCAACCAGGGCATCTCCACCGTATTTGTATCCAAGGAACTCTTCATCGTAGTAGGTCCCGCCTTCTCCGTAGTTGCGAATGGCAACGACATAGTTTATTCCATACTCTCCAATTTTCTGCCCATCGGCATCTTCGCCGTAGCGGAGGTACAAGAACGGGTCGGTTCTCACGCCTTCAAGCGAGCCATAGAGGATGCCATTTCCGACATTGAATGCGCCCTTGAGCCCAAGCAGGAAGCCGTATGCCGACGGGAATGCTTTCTGGGCAACGCCTGGCTTCCATTCGCCAGGGAGGCAGAATTCATCAATGACTGCCTGACCGTAGAGGTTCAGTCCATTGATGATGGTCCAGTCTGCTTCGAATCCGAGAAGGGAGTTCGACATGCTTCTGATGTAGTTGTTGTGATAGAACATCATCGGATTGAACACCATCAGATCAAGGTTTCCTTCCTTGCTCATGTACATGATCGATTCTGTTACCGTGATGTTGAGCTTGTCATTGAAAAGTCTTCCTTCAATTCTATGAGCCATGAACATGCTCAGTCCCTGAATGATCTGGGTCTGGTCTGATACGGTTTTCCATCCACCATCAATATTTCCATCATTATCAGAGTCTCCGTCATAGTTCATCTGGTGAGGGAAGAAGCTTGCAACGAATGTGTACTTGAACACATCTGAGAAAGTGGTGAACCTTGCCATGTTGTGATAGATAAGGTTGTCGCCCACAAACAGGTTGCCGGTTTCGCCTGCACCCCAGTTCAGACGGTCGCGTCCTAGCTGGAAGCTCCAATGATCCCCGCCAGCCGAAACAAATGCACGATACGGGAAGTTAAGGTTCAGATCATTCATGGTGAATACGAGGTTCTGGAAGAAAAGTACATTGGTCGATAATGCCTTGCTTCCGATTTCTCCGGATAGTGCATGGATCTGGTTCATGAAATCGAACTCGAAGAATCCATAGAAGTTGTTTGCTGCCCATGTTTCCCAATCAAGCGATAGGAAAGGCTTCTGATCCATCATGCCATAGATCCAGTTAGATCTTCCCTGAAAAGCCGCTTCGGTATTTGTATGGTAGTAGCCCTCAATGCTCGCATTTAAGCCGAGCTTCATGCTCACGCCCTCTGCAAGCTTTTTCGGTTCCAGTCCAAGCTGAGAGCTCACATAGTCATATGTGGTCTTCAATCCGCCTGAAAGGGCCGAAGGATCGATCTTGGCTGCCATGAGCGAAAGCTCTGCGGCACTCCATGGACCGGTTGTGGATGGCAATGCATGACCGGTTGCAATGTACAGGGTCCTGATGGCCTGGTAGACTTCGCTCGTTGTTTCGTAGATCTTCTGCTGGTTGTCATTTGCTGAAACAACCGAAAGGCATAAGACCAGACAGAGAAGCAAGCAGATTGCTTTTTTCATTTTTTCACTCTCCTAATGGTAATATAAAATTACAATTACAATTGTAGCTTTATTTCCATTCGTTTAACAAGTGAAAAGATAGATAATTACAGTTTTGTGAAGAAAAGTGTAGTCTTTGTGTTTTTGCTAAGCTCGGTTCAAGTTGTCTTCTGAACGTTTCTTGATGATCGAGAGCCTTTTGAGCTTCATTGTCGGGGTGCGGTCGAACGGCGCTTCCTGAATCTCGGCTCCGCTTATCTTCGAAGATGCGCCAAGCTGGCTGTTCACTGCTTCCCTGATCTTCTGAATGTACTTCTGAGCTTCGTTTCGGGCGCTTGCCATGTCCATCTTGAGATTTGATGCGAATGTATCCATGTCGAGCTTGATCAGTGCAAGCAGGCCGCCGTTCTCGGGGATGATCAGGCTTTCCTGGACAAACTCCTGATGGTTAATCAGCGTTTCGATTGCTTCAGGGAAGATGTTCTCCCCGTTTGAAGTGAGGATCATCTCCTTGATTCTCCCAGAAAGCGCAAGACGCTTTCCCTTTAGGAACACGCCGATGTCGCCTGTTGCGAACCAGCCATCCTTTGAAAGGCATTGCTCGGTCATTTCAGGATTTTTGAAGTAGCCTTTCATCACTGCAGGGCTCTTGGTCTGGATTTCTCCTGTAATGGGATCAAGGCGTACCTGAACCCCTGGCAGGACCTTGCCAAGCGAACCCAGGCGGTGTGTCTTAGGGCCGCAGCCTGCGATGAATGGCGAAGTTTCGGTGAGACCGTAGCCTAATGCATATGGGAATCCCGCCTGGTTCAGGAATTTCTCTACTTCCTTATCAAGCGGTGCACCGCCGATTCCGAAGAACCTCAGCTTGCCGCCCAGGCTGGAGATGAGCTTTCGTCCTGCAGCATGGTATACGAAGCCACGAAGGAATGGAATCTTCAGCAGCCTTGCAATCTTTTGATTGCCTGAAAGCTGCGGCTTGACTGCCTTGTTGTAGATCTTCTCAATCAGAAGGGGAACGCTTAGGATCACTTTCGGACGGATCTGCTTGAGTGCAGGCATCAGGCTTGAAACCGAAAGTGACCGCCCTAGGTAAGTTATGCTGCATCCGCACATCATTGGAAGAAGCATGCCTATGGTGAATTCGTATACATGGCTCAGAGGAAGGATCGACAGTACCTTCCATCCTCTTTTCAGATGGATGAAAGGCTTTGAGCAGGTGTCTGCATCCCAAATTAGGTTGCGATGGGTGAGCATCACTCCCTTCGGCGTGCCAGTTGTTCCGCTTGTGTAGATGATTGATGCAACAGTGTCCTCTGTAACATCCGCTGCATTGATTCTTTTTATCATCTTTGCATCTGGGGCTACTGTTGATACGCTAAGTCCTGGAAGAAGCTTTGCTGCGCTTGAAGTGATTTCCGCTTCTGGGTCGAGGCATGAAGATGGAATGCTCATCATGTCATCCAGCCTCACAAGAGGAAGATGACAGGCTGCGACTTTCCCGATGTTGGTGCTTGAAGCGAAGATGAGCCTGGACTGTGAATGCTCGACTATCTTCCTGGTCTCTTCTGCAGAGAAGTTCGGAAGAACAGTTACTGCTACCATGCCGGCATATGTTATTCCGAAGTATGCAAGAACCCATCCTGGCGAGCTTTCACCGACTATCATGATATGGTCTCCTGCTTTCATGCCGTTTTCCAGAAGGAATGCAGAAACCGATCTGACTCTGCACGAGAGCTGTGCATACGTAACCTCCGAAAGCGGGTCGGAGTATCTGGCAATAGCCATTGTTCTGCCGTATTTTCTGGAAACTGTGTCCACCACACATCGCATTGTTG
>Ga0265294_10007037_pt1 | contig 13409 bp, 9 predicted proteins | sample MunlanPumphouse3_FD_192504 | JGI IMG/M metagenome (GOLD analysis project Ga0265294, IMG submission 192504) | Groundwater microbial communities from a municipal landfill in Southern Ontario, Canada - Pumphouse #3 | ecosystem: Environmental > Aquatic > Deep subsurface > Groundwater | place... | reverse complement strand
TGATAAAGAAATAAAACTAGACGAAGGGGCTGTAAGATTAAAAGCTTCGGGAACAGATTTATCAGTTAATAATAACGAAGGATATATCACAATGGGCCGTCATGGCACGCAAGCTCGATTCGACACAAACGCTGATGAATTCTACTTCGGCAAGAATATTAGAGTCGCCAGGTTGCTGGGGAAGGCTGATTTTGCTAGCCATGCGGACCATGCGGACTCTGCATCCGCCGCAGATAGCTTTGGGGGAAGAGATAAAACATCGTGGGAATCATACATACAAAATACGGCAAAAAGTGCGGGGGAATCTCCTGTTATTCAAACAGGGACATGGTATGTTAATAATTCAAGTAATGCATCTAACATGAAAGGTAGTATTTGTGCTGGTGGGCACAATAAAAGAATATATCAAGCCCCAAATAAAAATGGCTATTGGTATAGCTTAGCTAACTTAAGGGGTTCTGTTTTTTTTCCCGCCATTCCTGTTGCAGTTGACTCTTCTGTCATTTCAAATGTGCGCGCTGTTACTGTTACAATTCGTTTAAGTGGGACATGGGAAAGTGGCTCTGTCGCAAAGGTCTATAGACGCAAAAAGGGAGAAACAAATAATGGAACATTGATTGTAAACAAAAGTATGAGTGCGGGTGGTTCATGGTGTGCTTCATATACTTCTTTTACCATGGTTCCAGGTTATGAATATAAATTTGATTGCTACATGACAAATATGTGTAGAGAATCATATGATGATGGTTATGGGATGGCAATGTATGCGACAAAAGTTGTTATGGGAGCTAAGTTTAAATAAATATTATTGTTTTGTTGTCTATAAAGTTTTAATTATCGGAACTCATATTTTTAAATACCCCTATCTATTGTTGGGTGACTTAATACCTTTGTGACATCCTCCCCCACCTTAGAGGCGGGGGCTTCCTATCCTCGCGGATGGGATTTTTCTGCTCAAGAATTCCTTGAAGCGAATCCAGTATCAACAGGCTATCCCCGCCAGTCCGGCGGTTCGTTTACCTTGTCCTTGTGTTTCTACGTTGCTGTTTCTTGGTTTTCCGGTTTGCCGTCGGGATACAACAAGGCAATCCTGTACCCCACCGCCTCCATTAAAGACACTAATGCTAGGACCACTCGGACGTGGCGTTGTGCCTTTACAGCCGACATAAACATCCACATTCATTGTTGTGGGGACTTCAATTTTACCTTTCGCATACCTTTCATGTGCAAAAGAACCTCACGCCAAATCATTGCCTCCATGAACGCACAATAATTCGAATGCATATGTTTCTTTGAGGACATATGTAACAAGCCCCGCAAAAACATAGATATAAAAAAAGTACATATAGTTTTTTAGAAAAACATAGCTATATACTAAAAAACATATATTTTTTATCTGCAAATATTCCTTATGCTCCAAGATGTTTCTTCGCCAACTCATTAAAATAGTTCCGCACACATATTATGTTTTCAAGATTATCCATGTTTAACTCACATACAGCGATATTCTTAAAAACGGGCAAACCAAAAATATAGTTATGCGCTGGGCGGTCTTCCCCATCTCGAACTGTTGGGCGAATATATTTATACCTTTTATTTTGTATTGCTGTTTTTAAGTCTTTGACACTCAGAAGAAGAGAAATTTCTTGTGTCTCGGGGGTATGGATATGATACACATAGAAGTCTGCCTTGGTTGTTTCTATTCCAGAAGGTTTCCCAGAACACATAAATTCAAGTCCTACATTTCCCGTGTGATGGCATTTTTGGTCCTCTTTTACTTCTACATTAAAACGAATTCCCTGTTTTTTTGATATGGCCATATTTCTGTACCCCATAGAAAAATCCCAATCACTGGTTGAACACTGTCCTTCAAACGAACAAATAATGCCATTCTCTCTATCATCTAAAATTTGACGCAGTAAATGAGCCATTTGATATTCAGTTTCCCTGGCGATACTGAGGTCTCGTTGAAAATGTCCCTGTGGCGCATATTTTCTTCCTGTTTTCCGCCCAACAATGATTGTTCGAGGTTTTTCCTTCCGTAATAATGCTAACCGTTTTTTATTAGAGTCGGAATTTGTATCTGGCATATATGATGATACCTCCTTGTGCTTGTCATGATAAATCAATGTTGTAAATGGATATTATGTATATATTTAGTATATTAAAGTCTTTATGCCTCAAACAAGACATATGGTTATCTGTTTTTTTATATATTTGATATGTTTGAGCTTAGTCTTTCTTTTACACTATAAACACATAGGAGATATATGGAGGCATGAATTTGGAACACAAAAAAACAGAAATACAACCTTTTAGTGATGGTTTTTGGAATCAAGACCGAAAAGAAAACTACGCCGTGGGGTTACATGGGGATAATGAAGAGTTTACCCAGCAAATAGCCAAACTTTTTGATTTTAAAGGGCAGATTACAGATATCCATTTGACAGAGAAGAAAAATGTCTGGATACGTCTTTTGGGGGATATGCAACAACTTGACATTGTTGCGCCAGAAGGCGGTATTTCGTCTTTTTGCTCAAATGTACTGCGACTCCCCGCCTATGAACGCGCCAATGGTTCCGCAGAATACAAAGGACAGCGTCTTCGATTGCGTTTTTCGCAAAGCATGCGACATAAGCAGCTTTTTATTCGATTATTGCCAGGGGTTCCTCCCGGCCTCAAGGATATTGGACATGAAAAAACATTTTCATATTTGAACAAAGAAGTAAAACCGGGAATTATTTTTATTGCGGGAGCAACAGGAAGCGGAAAATCAACGCTTCTGGCCTCCATCTTACAAGAATACCTCAATACACTGCCCATACATCTTTCAACGGTGGAAGACCCTGTCGAATACTTGTTGTTTGATAAAAAAGGAGAGGTGTCACAAAGAGAAATACCGGATGATACACCCGACTTCGCAACAGCCGTAAAAGACGTTTTGCGTGAGGACCCTGACGTGATTCTCATAGGGGAGATACGAGACCCTGACACAGCCAAAACAGCCCTGACAGCGGCAGAGACAGGACATATGGTCTTTGCGACCATTCATGCCTCAAGCGTTTCTGGAATTATCGACAGACTCCTTGGAATGCTTATAGGAATCAATGATGCTCCCCTTCGGCTATCTCAATCATTTTTAGGCGGATTTCATTTGTTTTTGCTCCGAGACGCACAAGGAAATGTAACGCGGCATACTGATGTCGTGTGGGGGACGGAAGAGGTAAAAGAAAATATTTTAAAGCTCAAATTGTCAAACTTGCAAAAATATACACAGAGGATATCTCAATGATAAACGAACACATGACTTATAGCGCTAAGGCACTTGTAAAGTCCCACCCTAAAAAAACATTTTCAATTTTGATTGCGGATACAGATACAACATGTATTTCTATGCTTTCAGACATAGGCTTGACGGATATGTCTCCTTTAAGAATTTTGGTCGCGTCCACTGAAACTGAGGCTCTGTCAATTTTTACACAGGAGCATCCTGATATGGTCGTGCTCAACTGGAATGCTTCAGAAATTAACGGTAGGAATGTCTGTACCATGATACGCAAGCATGAAGCACAACAAGAACCGCCTTGTGTTATGTATACATATATTGTTGCTATTACCAACACAACATCGCGACTCGTGCTTGCGGATATCATATCAAGCGGCGCGGACAACTTCTTGTGTTGTCCGCTACAAGCCACTGAATGTATAGCTCGTTTACGTGCGGGGAAACGTCTCCTCGATTATAATAGGCGACTCCTGGAACAAAATACACAAATGATGTGTGCGTCACGAATAGACGTCCTTACGGGGCTATTTAATCGTCGGTATGGAGAGGAACAGCTCGCGGCAATTTTTTCCCATGCAGTTCGTAAAAACAGGAGCCTTTCCGTCTGTTTTTGTGACCTAAACAACTTTAAGCATATTAATGACACGTATGGACACATAAGTGGCGATGAAGTTTTAAAAAGAACAGCCTCTTTTTTAAAAGACAATCTTCGTATTTCCGATGTTGTCTGCAGGTGGGGGGGAGATGAGTTTTTACTTATTTTCCCCGAAACGTCAGGGACGGAAGCGCATATTATTCTTTCTCGCCTCCAAAAAAAATTTAAAAATACATTTTTTATTTCTGAACCGTATTCAGAGATACTTCCTCAACCTGGAATGTCTATTGGATGTGCATGGAACCAGCCTGGGCGAAATGCTTCTCCTCAAGAAATGATTCAGTATGCTGATATGCTTTTGTATCGTCTCAAAGCACAGGTAGCCATAGAAATAGAACATGAAATGCAGTACATTATAGAAAAAATGTCTCAGGATTTGCCATCTTCCCCGCCCTAAAACGATAAAAACTTCAAGAAATCGCCTTAAAAAAACGTTGAAGTTTTTGAAAGCTATCCGTTACTGGTTGTGTGGGCGAATTCACGAAATAACTGGTTGCTTCCCGTATACTCTGATAACAAGAGCTTTTGCCCCAGTCATTACGAACTGATTCAATTTTCCACTCCTCACGTCCGCAATTTATGACGCACTCTTCTGCCGTGAGGGTATTAATTGCAGTCTTGAGTTTTTTACTTTGGGTATTGTGAGCAATATGCAAGGCTTGAGAGACCACAAAATCTGATGGGAGAGAATGCTCCGAATACCCGCCTAAAATAACAGACGAGGTTTGTACGCGGTCTTGTATGGCATAGTGAGTAAAGTCTCCGATAATAGAAACTGAACCTTCTTCGCGAGTATAGATATCCAAGAGAATATTTTGGCTATGTTTATCCCATGTATTAAAATCACAACATACAAGAGGAATATCCGTGTGAGTAGCTTGAGCACATTTCAATACAAGTGGAAGCATGGTAGCACCACATGACGGAATATGGACCAGCGAGGGGCCAGCATCAAAAACAGTATCAAAAAATGTAGGGCATTTATCACCGTTGTATTTGTCAATAATTGTATTAATGTACTCGTCCGCAACTGCAAGCGTCATTTCCGCTTCGTTTTCTTGCAGTAGTGCCTGTTTTAAAAACTGTTGAAGGAACTGTTTTTCGACATCATCAATGATATTCCACCACCATATAGACTCTGCTCCCCTGTTTTCGTCTATTGTATGTGTTTTAATACTATTGAAAGCTGTATATACGTCATCCACCATCCCAAAGATAGTATCAGTTAATGAAGGGTACGGCGGAGCCTGTGTGTCATGAAGGTATTTCCATGCCATAACACCCGTTACATACATGTGCTCGAAAAAATACCGTGTCGACAAACGTTGGAAAACAGTTGTGTGGGGTATAGTGTACAACGGATTGATTACTCCACTTCCCCAAATAACACATGCTTCTTGTAAAGAGGAAGCGGCACACAAAATGTCAAACGCGGGGTCAAAAGGTTGTCCTTGCATATCGGATGGCGCGTATATCTTTACGTGCCTCTCTTGAAAAATATGTGGCAGAGACAGCGCATTTGAAAAGAGCACAAGATATGGCTGTGGACAGGTCAACATATGATAATCAAATAGAAACGCCTGGGTAAACGTAGGGTCTCCAGAAAAAACAATTTTATTATGTGCTGTATGTATAGAATTCATATGTCCCCTCCTCTTCCTTGATATAATATATGTTGTTCACCGTCTATTCTTTATGTTGCTATGCCTATAACTTATTCTAGTTTACGTTCAATTCAGTGTTTGTCAATAGATACACAAACTTTTTTAATAAATTGTTAATGTTTTTCTTCTCTATCCCGCGCATAAATACGCATAGTTTCCATTGAGTATATTTTTTACCGGCGATGCTTTTCGGTGGATTTTTGAAATATCCGCTTGCGTCAGAGCGACATATCTTTTTGACATTGAGAGGTCTGTGTGTCCCAACATCTTTTGCAATGCAAAAACATTTGCCCCATATCGTAAAAACTCCAAGCTAAAGAAATGACGTAAATCATAGGGACGGACTTTTTCCGGAAGAGATTCGCTATACGTGCGCATTCGTGCGGCCCATTGACATGTACTGAGGTGCGTCCCTTGTTCTGTACAAAAAATAGGAATATCATTTCCCCAGCATTTATGTCGTACAGAAAAGAATCGTTTTAATGCTTGCCCAACCTCCTGGGAGAAAAATAGTTGGCGTGGTTCCCATGTTTTGGCAATATCACTACGTATTTGGGTACTCCGCTTAGGGATGTCAATATCGTGGACACATAGTGATAATGCTTCCGATGGACGGATTCCTGTATCAATAGTTAACAAAATGAGAGTCAAATCTCGTACCCCTACAAAAGTATCTCGCGAGGGAAGTGTCAGGAGTGTACATATAGTACGTCTACTTATTTGGATGGCGCGTCCGGGGTCCTTTCGTTTGTGCATCCCTTCCAATGGTTGAAAATCTAAAGTGCCTTCTTCAATACAAAAGTTAAAGAAGGCTTTAAGGTTGGTAAAACGCAAATTATATGTCGCGGGGGCAATATCCTCGGATAAATATTGCCATAATGCAGGACGTAATTGTGACGTTTCTTGAGCATTCGGATATCGTGTAAAAAATTGGGTTACATGTTTTCGATAATCTGTAATAGTTCTTTCTCTACGCCCCTCCGCCTTTTTTTTCATTAAAAAAAAGGCTAAAGAATTTTTCCATATGAACATTTGAGTATGCCCTGTTGTATGTATAAACGTTTGAATCATGTATGTATCATTCCCCTTTTTATACTTTTTCAAGACCGGTCTAAAACATGAAGCACCGAGTCTTGCTCGGTACATAAGGAGGGGGTTGATAAACAACTCTTTTTTTCTTATCTTTACAGAGTTATGTAAGTTCAAACCTTAGAAAGAGCTTTTTTTTACTATTTTCCCACTATTTCTATGATATCCGTACGTTGTGACATCCTCCCCAACCTAAGAGGATGGGGGACTTCTTTTGACAAAGCTTTTTAAAGTTTTTTTACTTAAAAATATTTTAAAACTTTTTCGGGCCGAACAAAGGCATAAATCAGAGTCGTATCCATTCGGCTATGTCCAAGAAGCAATTTTACGACCTCTAAGGGTACTTCTTTGTCGACTAGTTCCGTAGCATATGTATGGCGCAACAAATGAGGGTGAAAATCGACTTTTACTTTCTCCCCAATGGCATAACACATTTTTCTAATTGTAGAAATACTGCGAGGCACAAAAACTTTTTTAGGATATTTTTTACAATATGCCAAAACATCTTTTGCGAAAGAGCTATTAGTTATTAATGCGTCGCGTTCTTTATCTCCCTTGCCAAGGACACGTATCCACGCCAATGACTTGTCGTCTTTTTCCCATGCCCCATCTTCTGACGCGGGGGAAATATCATCAGTATTGACCAATGTGACTTCTGAAATACGAAGCCCGCCAAATCTCATAAACCCTAAAGCCCAATACTGCCAAAAGTTTTTTTGAGACCGTTTGTTTTGTACTGCTTGCCAAATGCTCCCCCATTCCGCATCACTCAAAGGCCTTGGTAATAAACGAGGAATTTTTCTGCTTTTTATACCACTTTTCATAACAGGGTTATCTTTCCTTGAGCCTGTTTCAACAAGCCATGTAAAATACGAATTTAATGTCGACCGATACAACATCATGGTACGAGGTTTTATATTTTGTAATGATGTGAGAAAAAGCCGTATATGATGAGATGTAGCTTGAGAAATATGTTTTTGGAGTCCTAAAAAAGATTGAAACGAATGAAGTATGGAATGGTATGTCTCAATTGTTCCTTCACTATATCCATTCAGCATCTTTTCGGTTAAAAACTGTTCGCATGAAATATGTTGAAATTGAACAAAAGGGTTTTTTTGTTGTAATGACATGCGTACCCCCCCTTTTTCTCTTACAGTGGTCTTTATTGATATCTTGCCTCTTCTAAAAAATTAACACAAGCACAAGATTGTTCATAAATATTATTTCTACACCATATGTATTGTAGGCCAGATTAATTATCTTATCAACATATCACACTTTTCTGTGTATAGGAAAATTTACGTACATTCCGTGATTAAAATAAAAACGTAGGCTTGTAATATGTTTCAAGGTATATAAAACTTGTATCCTACATAACAGGTCTAGATGTATATGTAGCAAAATCCTACACAAAAACATCACGCTAAAATTCTTAATCAGAGGAGCGAGTATTACAATGTTTAAAAGAGGCCCTATGAGTTTAACAGGTAAATTTAGTTTTATGACGCGACTGTTTTTATCAATGATTGTTGGTATATTTGTGATATTTACTACGTATTTTATATATGGACATATATCAAATATGACATATACAACACGTACAATAGATAGGATATCGTGTCAAAATATCACACAATATATATCTGCGGATTTTGAAAAAATGAAACATGTAGCTACGATAGTATCTGTTTCACCCACACAGGTCAACACACTCCTAGAAGAATATTTTCGGCAAACAGGGACAGATGTCGCGTTACTGTCTCCTTTTGGCGAGGTTATGTTTTCCACAGAAAACATACGTGAAAAGGAAATAGATATCATGACCGTCTCTACAAAACGGGATTTTACTATAAAATCCCCGCTTTTACTTTCGTCTTGTTACGACACACCCCAAATTCGTGTCCCCGTTTTTACCCCATTACAGGATAAAAAAGGATTTTTATATTTTTTGTGGAAACCACAGCATATCATTCCATCGAAAAGTGTCCCGTGGATTAGCAATATAATCTATGCCCCTGACGGGAATCTGGTAACATCCAACCTTTCCTTATCCAATGACGCGATTCCGCTTTCATCCAAAACATCTGTTGCCCTGCGTCCCGGCGCTATAACCACATCTTTTGGGAAAGGATTCTGTACGTCTGTGACATTACCAGACAGAGACGTTTACTGGTGGGTACTCACCATAGCTGAAACACAAGGTATGATTATGGAAAGTTTAAAAAAAATAATTCCTCTTTTGGTTATCATTCCCGTACTTTTACTTCTTATTTTTCTGCCGTTCCGAAAATTAAGAGTTGAAGTGACAGAAGACTTATTATTTATTCGCGATTTAATCCGGGACTATTATCATATGGGAAAAGTCGATGTCCATATTTTTAAAAAAAGCCATTCGTATGAGGCTCGACAGTTAGGGAAAATGTTTTTGGACATGTCCGAACAAATCAATCTTAATATGAATTCTCTCAAAACCCAGGCAGATAGAGATGCCTTAACAGGACTTCCTAATAGGATGGCTATGGAGCGAGAACTGGAAAACAGGATTTCTAAAGAAGAGATGTTCGCAGTTCTTTTTATGGACCTAGATGGTTTTAAGCCCATAAATGATATGCTTGGACATGAAGTTGGAGATATGACACTCCAGTCGGTAGCCAAAAAATTGTTGCTGACGTTTCGTGACAAAGATTTCGTGTGTCGATGGGGCGGCGATGAATTTGTTGTCTGCCTTCATGGAAATGTTGAGGTTGTAGTTCCCAAACTCATCAATAGAATCCGGGGGAAACTTGCCGAGATTAATACAAATGCTATGGCTGGACGTGATGATTTACCTCCTTATAAGGTTGGGGCGTCAATTGGCGTGGCGTTTTTCCCCGAAGATGGAAGCTCTGTTGAATCTCTTATTCACAAGGCTGATGAACGAATGTATCAAGATAAAATGACCCGAAAAGCAGGGCGCTAACATATCAAGGACAAGAAACAGAGGGGGATGTGTACCAATTATGCAATATACTCCTCTGTTTCTTGATTACACTCCCAAATCCATACCACTCAATTCTGATGATGTATTTTCCCTTTCTTTTTGTATATGCACATGTATAATTTTATCTATTTTTGTGTGAACCTTTTCTAATGACATAGAGGAAGGAAGAATCCCTCGTATAACATCGCAAGGAGGGAAACCACAAGGAGGGAAGAAAGACATCTTTAATGGACGAAAAAAGTATTCCAACATTGACACTGATGTATTTGTTACACATGGGGTATGAATCCATACATGTTTGTGTTTCCTATCATATAAAATTCCCGTTGTTCCATTCTTCAATTCTGGAAATTCGTGTTGTGGGAACCCTTTAAAATAAAGCAATACACCTAAGGGGGTCATTATGTTATTTTTTCCTTGGGGAAAACGCTTGACGTCGCCTGCTGAATTTATAAATGACGTTTCTTTTTGTCGTAACGCTGAAGCGATTTTGATTTGCTGTAATAAATGAATGTGCCATACGGTATGGGGCAAACAATAGAAGGTGTTTATTTCATTATTGAATTGCTCTTGATTTTTTTGCTTTAAAAAATTTAAAAATGTATCTCCGAGGAGCTCATATATTGTTTCATATGCAATACCTTTTAATATGGCGTTACTATCAGAAGAAACAGTGGCTATATCGCGAGTTTGTAACCATGCCCGATATGCAGAATATCCTTGCAGATGAGTTTTGCATTCGTGAGAAAACTGTGCACCAAAAAGGTGCAGGAGAGATTCAGCACACGTATGCGCACATGCTGTAATGGAACAGAAATGAGGAGTTATTTGTTGTATTGACGGCGTACTTTGAGGGGAAAACAAAATAGAAAAGCACTTAGTTTTATACCTTGGCATATTTTGCATAGAAAATCCCAAAAAAAATACCGGATATGACTCATTTTCAATACCTTTCGTTTTTATAGCCACATCTTTATTATCATATGGATTGACGAATATGGTTTTTGAAACAGAAAAAACATCGCGCATCGCATATGCGCTTAATATGCCATCAACGCCTGTAGTCGAAACAACGACTATTTTTTGTTTTTTAGACTGAAGAGTAGATATGCTCATATTATGTTCACTTCCTGCTTGTAAATACATACAATATTTTACCTTTGTGTTATAATTCTCTTAAATTTGTCATATTTAAGCTTTTTAATGTTTCCCATATATATTCTTCAAGATAAAAAAGAGGTTGTACACACTTCATGTTGTTCAGATGTATTTTGCTTTCTAACACATTAATACTTCGTGATTGTTTAACAATCGCTATTCGCAATATAGAAAAACACACCGCCACGAAGGTTATATTTCATTACCCTGACACACTTGAGGACATCCCCCTTTTTTATAGTAACAAAAAGACTTTGTATCAAACACCCCTTGCATGTTTTAATATCCCCAAACAACGAGAGAATAATACATTTGATAAAACGTTTTTTGTTGTTGATTTTATTTTTAATAATGAGGACGCAATTACTATAGCCCAAAAGTTGGAAAAATTATTTCCTTATACGCCTGTTATCTTGTTTTTCCCCTATCAAAAATGTGATTATTATTGTTTCTTACAGAATTTGCCCCATAATGTCATGTACGTGTTGGACAAGGATTCCGGATTACGTCGGTGGAACTCTTTTTTCTTTTATTTTTTAGAAAACGGAATGAACCTTTCCCCTAAAGAAATTCGCATAAAAACATTATTTACTGCAGAAGATATGTTTCAGAATGAATCTTTCCTGCATATCCTTAAAAAAGTTTTTAAATTGTACGATTCTTTTTCTCAGCGTGAAGCAGAGGTTTTTCATTTGTGTGGATTTGGCCTGACCAACAAGGAAATGGCAGAACATTTACATGTCACTCCGTCAACAATAAAAAAACATTTATATAACATTAACCGTAAAATCGGAGGGATTGAGCGCCTGAAACTTGTGAGCGCCTCAAATTTATATTTCACATTGTTTGGTACATATGTCAACAAAAATATGTTTACTCGCTCTGCGCAGTGATGGGCGGCGTCTTGCGACGCTCACTTAGAAAACACCCTCCAATCCCCTGATTTAAAAAGCTTTGTTAAAGGGATAGAGGCGGTTCACTCATTCTTGTTTGCTTTTGAATTTTTTTCTTGTTCTTGTTTTTGCTATAGTATTTTTTCTTTGGATACTTTTTTTTAGGCGCATACGATGCTCCGTTAGGGACCGTATATTTCCCCGAGGTCATTGCTTGGCTTTTTTGGAAGGCTGGAGCAATGACTCCTTCTGTCATATTCACGACCACCTTTTGCCATTCTTCCTTGTTTTCAGCTACTTTATCCAGCGTTTCTTCCATATATGCGGTATATCGTGTATCGGCTAATGACGGGCATATTTCACGAGACCACGCAATAACATTATGTCCAACAGGAGTCGTCACTATGTGTTTTTTATTGTCTTTTTGTACATAGTTACGGTTAAAAATAGTTTCAATAGCTGTTGCATATGTTGCCGGACGACCAATTCCCTCTTTTTCCATTTGCTTTAGCAACGTTTCTTCCGTATACAACGCAGGCGGTTGAGTGAATTTTGTCTCAAGTTCCGATTTTCCCGTAGCACTATCCCCCACAGACACTTTTCCAATAATTTCTGTTTCTTTAGATTTTTGCGCAGTCCAATCAATAGACCTAAAGCCTGAAAATATAAGGTTTTTCCCAGAAAGGGAGAGCAAGGATTGTAATTTTTCATTTCCATCAATCCCAAGACATACAGTTGTTTTATGCCATAGTGCCGGTTTTGCTTGTGACCCCGCGAATCGAGACCAAATCATGTGGTATAACTGCCATTCTTTTTGGGTCATTTTTTTCCCTTCTCGCAACAAGGTTTTTTGAATGTTGTCAGGAGAATAATCCTCATTGAAATAATTGGGGTGAATACACTCATGTGCGTCTTGTGTTAACCCTTTATTTTTATACACGTTTTGCTTTTGGGGAAAAAGGTTTGGCCATGCTGTTGTAGCAAAAGCCATAAAATTTTTCCATGTTCCTGGTTCTGTTCGAACAGAGTCTGAACGATGGTATGTAATAGCATGAAATTCCTCAAATAATCGTTGAGCCGCTTTCATTGTCTCTTTGGGAGACATCCCCAACAAGCGCGAACTTGATGCTTGGAGCGTGCTTGTTTTAAATGGGGGTAAAGGACGCTCCTTCATTTCATTCTCCTGTACCGTTGTAACAACAAGTTTGGAATATTTCATGGCTTTGTTTATAAACTCTAAAAGTCGCTCGGCATTTTTTTTATTTTTAAAAGTATTGCTTCGATACACATTACCCTGTGTATCTTTGAGAAGAATGGTATATCGAGGTTCTGGTTTAAAATTTTTAATTTCATTTTCTCTATCCATGACAAGGGATAATACTGCTGTTTGTACTCTCCCCACAGAAATGCCGCGCATACCTAGCGCGTTAGATGCAATAGGGGAGAAAACGTACCCAAGAAACCGGTCGGTACACCGTCGCGCTTTCCATGCGTCAACTAAATTTTCATCAATGGAACGCAAATTGTGCAATGCTTTCTGTATTGCTTCTGGTGTTATAGACGTGAAAGTCATTCTATACATTTCCTGGGGACGCATTGACGGAGTCTGTTGTAACAATAGGTTTTTTACATTCCACGCGATAGCCTCCCCTTCCCTGTCAGGGTCGGAAGCCAAAATCACCTT
>Ga0265294_10007036_pt1 | contig 13412 bp, 10 predicted proteins | sample MunlanPumphouse3_FD_192504 | JGI IMG/M metagenome (GOLD analysis project Ga0265294, IMG submission 192504) | Groundwater microbial communities from a municipal landfill in Southern Ontario, Canada - Pumphouse #3 | ecosystem: Environmental > Aquatic > Deep subsurface > Groundwater | place... | reverse complement strand
GCTACGTGTGCAGCAACGTGCCGGAGACCGCATTGCGCGATCAGTGCCTGCGAGAGATTTTGGCCAATCCGCACGCGAGCACGCTCGAAATACTGCCATGAAGCGGCACATCATCCTCCTGGCGCACAACATTCGCTCGCTCTGGAACGTTGGGGCGCTCTTTCGCACGTGCGATTGCTTTGGCGTGCAGAAGGTGTACCTCACAGGTTATACGGCTGTACCGCCCCGGCGCGAGATCAGCAAGACGGCGCTGGGAGCAGAAGAGTGGATTGTGTGGGAGTATGTCCGTGACCCGCTGGAAGTCATAGCGCGCATGCGAAAAGAACGATACAGGATTGTAGCGCTGGAACAGGACAAACGGGCGGTTGCGCTCCAGGAGTACCGGCCCCCCGCACAGATCTGCCTCATCATTGGACACGAAGTGCTGGGTGTACCGCAGGAATTGCGGGACGAGTCGGATGACATTGTGCACATACCGATGTTCGGCAAAAAGGAATCACTCAATGTGAGCGTGGCTTCGGGCATTGCGCTGGCACACCTGCGCACTACTGTGTCTTGAGTGAGATCGCACCGTTCTGCGCATCCACCTTCACCGTATCCCCCTCTTTTATTTTCCCTTCAATCACCCGCAGCGCCAGTTCGTCCATGATCTCGTTTTGAATGAGGCGCTTGAGCGGCCGTGCGCCGAACGCAGGATCGTACCCCTTATGTGCAAGATACTCTGAGGCTTTCTTACTCAGAGAAATCTGAATGCCCTGTTGCTCCAGTCGGCTGGCAACCCTGGCAATCTGCAAATCCACGATTTGCGCGATTTGCTCTCTGGTAAGCGCATCGAATACGATGATATCGTCGATGCGGTTTAAGAATTCAGGGCGGAAGTGCTGTCGGAGAATCTGCGAGAGCTCGCCATCCGCAGAGAACACGGCATCCAAAATTTTGCTGCCGGACTGCTGCTGTGCTTGCTGCATGATGATGTCCGAACCGATGTTGCTCGTCATGATGATGACGGCGTTTTTGAAGTTCACGGTGCGCCCTTTGGCATCCGTCAGACGTCCGTCATCGAGCACCTGCAGGAGGATGTTGAAGATCTCCGGATGCGCTTTTTCGATTTCGTCGAGCAAGATGATGGTGTACGGATGCCGGCGTACGGCTTCCGTGAGTTGACCGCCTTCCTCGTACCCCACGTACCCGGGAGGCGATCCGATCAGGCGGGCAACGGAATGTTTCTCCTGGTACTCGGACATGTCGATGCGTGTGATAAGGTCTTCGTCATTGAAGAGGAATTCCGCGAGCGCGCGAGCGAGTTCCGTTTTGCCGACGCCCGTTGGCCCCAGAAAGATGAAGGAGCCGATGGGGCGGTTTTCTTCCTGCATGCCGGCGCGGCTGCGCCGCACTGCATTGGCAACGGCTTTGACGGCGCTCTTTTGGCCGATCACGCGCTTGCCGAGTTCTTCTTCCATTTGGGTGAGTTTCTCACTCTCTTCCTTAAGCATCTTGTTCACGGGTATGCCCGTCCAGCGGGAAACCACGCGCGCAATGTCTTCTTCGGTCACTTCCTCGCGCAGGATGGGGGCATCCTTCTGTACTTTCTCCAATGCTTTCTGAGAGGAAGCGATTGTTTTCTCCAGTTCTGGAATGCTGCCGTAGCGGATTTCCGCCGTACGCTGGAGGTTCCCCTCGCGCTCCGCGGTTTCCGCTTCCGCGCGCAGGGCATCAATCTTCTTGCCGGACTCTTTGATGACATCGATCACTTTCTTCTCGTTCTGCCAGCGCGTTTCCAGTTCCTTCTGGCGCTCCGAGAGGTTGGAACGTTCTTTCTCAATGGCTTTGAGGCGCTTTTTGGATGCATCGTCCTTCTCTTTCTTGAGGGCTTCGCGTTCAACGTCCAATTGCCGGATCTGCCGGTCTAACTGGTCTAATTCCGTCGGTTTGCTGTCCATCTCTATGCGCAGGACGGACGCCGCTTCATCCATGAGATCTATGGCCTTATCCGGCAGGAAGCGGTCGGTGATGTAGCGGTCGGAGAGCGTGACTGCGGCTACCACGGCATTGTCCTGGATGCGCACGCCGTGGTGCACCTCGTACTTTTCCTTGATGCCGCGCAAAATGGAGATTGTATCTTTGATTTGCGGCGGTTCGATCATCACGGGCTGGAAGCGGCGTTCCAGAGCGGCATCCTTTTCCACGTACTTGCGGTATTCCTTAAGCGTCGTCGCGCCGATCGTGCGCAGCGTGCCGCGCGCCAGCGCGGGCTTGAGCATGTTGCCCGCGTCGACGGCGCCTTCTGCGGCGCCGGCGCCCACGATGGTGTGGAGCTCGTCGATGAAGAGGACGATCTGGCCGTCGCTCGCTTCGATTTCTTTGATGATGGCCTTCAGGCGGTCCTCGAACTCGCCGCGGTACTTGGTACCGGCCAGCAGCGATCCCATGTCCAGACCCAAAATCTTCTTGCCTGCCAGCGTGTCGGGTACATCGCCGTCAATGATCTTCTTGGCAAGTCCTTCGACGATCGCCGTCTTGCCCGTCCCCGGCTCGCCGACGAGAACGGGGTTATTCTTGGTGCGGCGGGAGAGGATCTGCATAACACGCCGAATCTCTTCATTGCGTCCGATCACGGGGTCGATCTTGCCCGTGCGGGCCAATTGCGTGAAATCCGTGGTGTACTTTTCCAATGCTTGGTATTTACTCTCCGGATCTTGGTCCGTTACGCGCTGGTTGCCGCGCAGCGCTTTGAGTGCGGCGGCAACATCTTTTTTGCTGATCGAAAGGAGCGCCTGCACTTCTTTGACGTCCATGAGCGCCAGCAGCAGGTGTTCTGTAGAGACATAATCATCCCGCAGCGTGCCTGCTTCTGTTTCGGCGTCCTGCAGGACACGGTTGAGTTCCGGGGAGAGGTACGGCTGCCCTCCACTCACGATGGGCAGCTCGCCTACTTTTTCCTGCACCGTTTCCGCGATATGTGCAGGATCCTGCTCCAATTTGTGCAGCAGGGAAGGCACAAGTCCGTCTTTCTGGCGGAGTAGTACCAGTAGCAGGTGCAGCGGTGTCAGCAACTGGTGTTGCAGCTGCCCAGCAAGGTGCATGGTGCCTTGAATGGCTTCCGCCGCCTTTGTTGTGAATCGGTTCATATCCATTATCACTCTCTAGTGTAGAGTGATAAATACGAAAGGTCAACGCACCTTTTTCCAAATAGTCCACTTCGTGTGCAGGAGTGCTCCAAATGCGGCACAGATCACGATGAGTAGGGCAAACCATCCCAGGAACGGGATGAAGGAAAGAAGCAAGAGGACCACGTATGCCAAAATGCTCACGCCGGTATAGGCCCAGTAGCCCCATTTTCGTTTCCAGTTGAGTTCCATAGCTCTGGCGAGTACGAGGGCGGCAAGCGGTCTGGCGAGGCAGAGCGAGAGCGCATAGAGGAATCCCAGAACGATGGCTATGGGAATGCCCAAAACAGTCAGGAAGAGGAGGACAATAGCGACGGGCATGGCCACAAAGTACAGGAATCCCATGAGCAGGCTGGCCCAGAACTGCTTCCGGAGGAACTGTGCCGTGTTGCGGAAGAACGTCTGGGTTACAGCCGCAAGCAGCATGATGATGGCAACGGCGAAGAGTGTGGAATACACCAGACTCATGAGTATGACACCGGCAAAGGCACCGGATACCTGCTCGCGCATATTCCAGGTGCGCAGGGCAAGCGATGCATCGTACGTTGCGACAGCACCACCTTCCAATGCACCAGTGAATGCCATGGCGCCATTTCGCTGCCAGTACAGTATGTCATCGCCGAAGGAAGCGCTGTTTGCGAGGGTGATCCGCTCGGCTGCGATGCGCGAGGGACCGCCGATGGAACCGAACATCATGAAGTCGGCGACGGCAATATCCGCTGAACCTTCGATATTTCCCCGCACAAGCAGCCTCCCGCCGCGCGCGAAAACGTCGCCGCGTACCGTGCCGTCCAGGAACACTTCGCCTCCTGCGATGTACACATTGCCGCCGATTACCGCGCCTTCTGCGATGGTCACACGCCCGCCGGTGACGAAGAGGTTATCTGCAATGGTGCTGGAGATGCGGATTTCCCCTCCGGCGAGGTGCGCATCGTCCGCGACGGCACTGCGTAGGTCTATACGCCCGCCGATCATGTGGGCATCGCCGCCGATTGTGCCGGTCATCAGTAACTCACCGCCGGCGAGAGCGGCATCGCCGCCTACGGCGTTTTGAATGGTGATTTGCCCGCCCGCCGCGTACAGGTCATCGTTGATGGGAACGGTGACATGGAGCATTTCGGCTCCAAGAATCGCAGCTGCGGATACAGGTGTGGCCGCGAGGAGGCCAATAGAGAGAATTGCGGAGAGGATGGTGTGCTTCATAATCCCGCAGTGTAGAAGTGTGCGGGGCAATTGGATATTGTGAGCAACGGGAGATTGTTCCTTAGATGCACTCTATGGGATCTATGTCTACGACGATACCGTCCAGGTCGATGCTCCCTATGCAGGCAGCGGGATCTGTGCCGCGGATGAGTACCTGCCATTCCCGTCCGCCGCCAAAGAGAGTAGGAGAGCAGCTCACAGTGCATGATGCGCCTTGCGCGCGCAGCTGAACGGTGAGCGCACCGGCACGTTCTGCGGCATGCGCTCCCCGCGTCAGCAAACGGATGATCGGCATGATGGGGGGATAGCCCGCGTGCCGGCGCAATTTGAGTTCTTGTTCCAGATATTCTTCTGTCCGATGTTCTGCCGCCATGCGCACCTCCGGCGCATCCGGACGGAACGTCTGGATAATCACTTCGCCGGGTTGCGCCCGCCCGCTCCTGCCAGTGAGCTGCGTGAGCAGCTGGAAGACGCGCTCGCCGGCACGGAAGTGCGGCAGTGAGAGACCGATATCCGCGAGGACCACGGCGGCCAGCGTGACGCCGGGGAGGTCCAGACCTTTGACCACAGACTGCGTGCCCAGCAGGATATCTGCATCTCTGTTGCGCATTGCTGTAAGCAGGTCGCGCATTTGCTCGGGGTTCCTGAGGGTATCGCTATCTGCGCGGAGAATGCGCGCTTGCGGAAATTGGCGCTGCAGCAGGGTATCCAACCGCTGGGTTCCTGCTCCTGCTGCGAAGAGACGCACGGACTGGCAGTGCGGGCAGGCGGATGGCATATCCGCGGTTGCGCCCGTGGTGTGGTCCATCAGAAACGGCGTGCCGTCCCGCCGTGTATGTACCGTATACGGCAGCTGCGATGCAGGGGAGATGATGCGCCGGCGGCAGTCTAAGCAGAGCAGAGCGGTGGCCGTGCCCCGCCTGTTGAAGAAGAGGATGCTCTGTTCGCCGCGCATCAGGCGTTCCTCTATAGCATCGATCAGGGGAGGAGAGAGCGGGTAGAGGGAACCAAAGGACACGCTGGCAAGATCGATGACGCGGACAGCAGGGAACGCATGGTCGCCGTAGCGGTCGGGCAGGCGGGCAATGTGGTACACCGCGTCCTGCGCACGCGCGAATGTTTCCAGTGATGGCGTGGCGCTGCCGAGGACCAGTTTGGCGCCGGCGTGTCTGCACAACATTTCCGCGGTTTCCCGGGCGTGGTACCGCGGCGTCTGTTCGTTCTTGTACGTCCACTCGTGCTCTTCGTCGAGAATCACGAGTCCCAGATTGTGTGCGGGCGCAAATAGTGCGGAACGTGAACCGATTACGAGCCGGACGGCGCCGGCGTGGATAGCACGCCAGGCGTTGCGGCGCTGTGCGGGTGTGAGCTTGCTATGGAGAACGGCGATGTGCTCTCTGCCGCCGAAGAGTCGTTCAAAACGGGCAATACAGTGTTCCGTGAGCAGGATTTCCGGCACGAGTAGGATGCTCTGTTTGCCCGCAGCCACGGCATCGGCGATCAGTGCGGCGTAGATTTCCGTTTTACCGCTACTCGTCACACCGAAGAGGAGCGAGGGGCGGTGGTCATTCTTCAAAGACTCATAGGCAACGTGTTGCCCGGGAGTGAGTGTGGGCAGAGTGCACGAAGGCAGACGATTGGATTGCGGATGGACGTGCGCATGCACGGATGCCGTAATCACACCTCGTTCTTCCAGCGCCCGTATGGTGGCTCTTCCCACTCCGGTTTCTTCTCTGAGCTGTTCCTGCGTGAGCGTTTTGCCGCCGCGGAGCGCCTCTACGAGCATCTGCTGGCGCGAACCGCGCACGTGCGGATCATCGTCTGCGAGGGCGTACGTCGTGACGCTGACCGGGAGCAAATGTTTCCACGGAGGAGCGGGTAACCACACCTGCAGCGCCTGTCGTGGGGAGCAGTGGTAGTACTCGCTCATCCAGAGCAGCGTGCGGATCTGTGCTGCACTCAGGAGCGGTAAATTACCGGTCATTCCATGGATCTCCTTAATATTTTGGAGATGCGTGTCTTTGTGTTTGGCAATTTCGAGTACGATGCCATCCACGATCTGCCGCCGCAGTGGCACACGCACGTATTGCCCCGGCACCGCGGGCGTGTCCGACGCGTACGTCAGACCATCGCTGATGCCCGAACTGCGGGATGCTGTGAGGACACGGACGAGCATGGATATACATCATAGCGCATTCCGTGGTTGGCCTAGAACAACACACATCGAACGTTCTGCCAGACACAGCTCGCCGCAGCGAGCGAAGGCTGGTCGGGGCGACTGGACTCGAACCAGCGACCTCGTGCTCCCAAAGCACGCACTCTAGCCAACTGAGCTACGCCCCGATTTCTCCCCTATATAATACTCACATTGTCCCGTGCTGCACAGCGGCTTTCTGCCGATCTTCTCTTTCTACTATGTACCACTGACGCTACAAGCGTCCGTATGCATCTTCGCGTGTATCATGGTAAGCAGCAGGGCTGACGTAGACAATACCTGCTGGTATACTTCTGTACACCTATGAATCTCAAGACGCCGCTCGCCAGGGTCCTCCATACAACGCAAGACCACATTGCGGCATTGCAGGGCATGGGAATCGCCACGGTGGAAGACTTGCTCATGTACCTGCCGCGCGCGTACGAAGACCGCAGTACCATACAGCCTCTGGCCACAGCGCCGTTGGACATAAAAGGCACGTTCCGCGGTACGGTGGCGGATATCAAATCCGTCCGTACGCGCACAGGCAAACAATTGGTAACGGCGCGCCTCACGGATGCCGAGGGTGACCGGGCGGATGTGGTGTGGTTCAATCAGCCGCACATTCGCCGGATGTTGCAGGAAGGCGACGAAGTAGTGCTCACGGGCAAACTTGTGCGCAATGGAAGCCGGCTGCAAATACAGAGTCCCCAGTTTGAGCGGATAGAATGCGGATCGCTATCGCTGGTGCACGCGGGGCGGCTGGTGCCGGTGTACGCGGAACATGAATGCATCACGTCGAAGTGGTTGCGCGAAAAACTGCCGCTGCTGCGGCCAGCGATTGCAAAAATGCCGGAAACGCTGCCGGAAACCGTTGTACAGGAAGAGGGATTCCCGTCCAGGGCATCGGCTATAGAAGCGTTGCACTTTCCCGAAAACGGCGAGCAAGCGCAGCGCGCGCGCGATCGCATGGCGTTCGAGGAAATGTACGCCCTGCAGCGCACCGTACTGCAACAGAAGAAGGAGTGGCAGAGCAGCAGGCAGCAACGCCTCGCCATACCCATGGATCCTGCGCTGATCCGGCTCTTCTTCGCATCACTTCGCTTTACGCCTACAGGCAGCCAGAAGATCGCCATCTTCGAAATCCTGCGGGACATGGAACGCCCGGAACCCATGTCGCGTCTGCTGGAAGGGGATGTTGGTTCGGGCAAGACACTCGTCGCGACGGCGGTCATGGCGCACACCATCAGCGGTGGCGGACAGTGCGCGCTCATGGTGCCTACGGAGGTGCTCGCACGGCAGCACGCGCAGAGCATCGGTTCCATCCTCGTGGCATTCCACCGTTTTCTGCAGAGTGACGCCGCAGAGGAAAAGCCTGCGCGACCGATGCGGCACCCCGCTATCGCTCTGCTCACGGGATCCACGCCGGCGCCGGAGGCGCGGCGGATACGGCAGGGGCTGGCGCGAGGGACGATCGATCTGGTCGTGGGAACGCATGCACTCATCCAGGAGAGCGTGCAGTTTGCAGATTTGCGCCTGGTCATCGTGGATGAACAGCACCGCTTCGGCGTGATGCAACGGGCGATGCTCAAGGAGAAGGGGAGCCCGCATTTCCTCTCCATGACAGCGACGCCGATCCCTCGCACGCTGGCGCTCACGGCGCACGGGCATCACGATCTTTCTGTCCTCACAGAAAAACCGGGCAAGCGGCAGCCCGTAGCCACCCGCGTCGTCGGTCCGAACGACCGCGCCACCGTGGAGCACTTCATTGACCGCCAGATCGAAGAGGGGCGGCAGGTTTTTGTCATCTGCCCGCTCATCCGCGGATCGGAAAACGAGGAGATGGCGGAAATTCGCAGCGTGGAACAGGAAGCGGCACGTTTACAGGAGGCGTTTCCCCGTAGGCGCGTTGCCGTGCTCCATGGCAAAATGCTACCGAAGGAAAAGGAAGAAACGATGCGCGCATTCAAGCACCGGGAATACGATATCCTGGTGTCCACATCGGTCATTGAAGTCGGCATCGATGTACCGAATGCTACGATCATTGTCATCGAGGGGTCGGAGCGCTTCGGGCTGGCGCAGCTGCACCAGTTCCGCGGACGCGTGGGTCGTGGCGAACACAAGAGCCATTGTTTCCTCTTTACGACGACGCCACAGCAGGCGCGCTCGCCCCGCCTGCGCGCCATGGAAGAGCATGACTCGGGATTCATGCTGGCGGAAATCGATCTGCAGATCCGTGGCCCCGGTGAACTCTACGGCACGCGCCAGAGCGGGCTGCCAGAAGTGCGTATGGGCGGATTGCTCAACCCCGAACTCGTGGTGCGCGCCCGGCGGGCGGCAGAACGTTCCTTGGCGGACGGGCATATCGCCCGTTGACAAAATCCATATCCATCCTACACTGACCGCAGTGCACATATCCCCGTACGCACAGCAGGCCGCAATGTTCATGATGATGCATATGATGCAGCGGGGGTCTGGTGTGCGCTGAATACTTCTCTTACGCCACCTGGGATCCCCGCCGACAAGCGGGGATTTTTTTATTTCTTTCCCACACTTTCCCATGGTGAATACCCTCTTTACCCACCAGGACCCGGAGACGGGTATCTGGCAAGGTCTGGACCAGCATGCCTTCGGCACGCCCGAATCGCGCAGCATAAGCGGGCAGGAGCTCGTCAGGCGCACGGACGGCACGTACGCATTGCGCCAGCAGACGCAGGAAGCGGCGCGCAGCATACTCGCGTGTCCGGAAAAATAAGGTGCGGATACAGCAGGAAGGAGGGTACTGCCAGTGCCACAGTAGTATCCTCCTTTTGCAGGTTTCCTGTTGTTCTTGAGTCATCGGCTGCTAGACTTGCAGTGTAATTCCCCATAGTGAGTATGGCAGATGATACGCAAAACCCGGCAGGCGGCGCACAGCAGCCGCAAAGAGGAGTGCAGCCTCCGCGACCCGGCGATTCCGTGCCCGAAGGAGGTCTGGATCCGTCGCAAGTATTCGCCGCACCGCCGCCGGTGTCCCCTCCGCCTACACAGCAACAGTCTGGACAGCAACAGGACGACCAGGCAGCACCACCTTCGCAGGATCCCGGTCCGCCTCCGCCTCCCCCAGGTGTACCGGCGACGAAGGAAATGGGATATGACGACGAAGATATTCGCATTCTGGGAGAGGTGGGTGATTACCGCTTCGGCAGCATCACCGCGCATCTGAATAATGAGAATATTCCGCTGCCCTCACATCCGGAAGCGCAGTTCGATGAACAGGCGTTTCTCACCTTGCTCCGCGGTAGCATTTCGCTGACGCGAGACGAAAAATGGCGCATTATTCAGGCGATACCCAAACTGAGCCAGTTCCAAATCGATGAACTGCAGAAGATCCTCGGTGAGGAGAAGCGCAAATTCAGCGAACTTTCCCCCAAGCACTTAATCCAGCTCAAAAAGTTGGAGGAAAAACATGCGCAGGATTGGAAAGACCTGCAATCCATCAGCGTGCAGGAGCATGCGAAACAGCACGAACAGCAGGAAGCGGATGCGATCCGCAAGCAACTGGGGATATAACGCTACACGTTGATTCGGTAGAGTACGAATGCAGCAATGCCAGCGATACCCAACAGGATTTTGACAGCGCGCCGTGCGGATATTGCTGCTGCAACGGAACCCCACAGCAGAAAGAGGAATGACCCGAGTGTGAAGGAGAGAACGAGCGGCGAGTAGTACATGCCGCGAATGTAGGGAATGTCGAACGGCAGCGGTCTGGTGCTGGAATAAAAACCAAGTGCATAGACAAGCGCATACCAAGCAAAAAGCCATCCCGCATACAGGCGGAGTGTTTCGGAGAACGGGGCGTACCTGCGTTCTGTCGCGGTCTGCGGTTCCTTAGTGCTGTTGTCCGGCTCGACCAGCGTAGACCATTGATTGCTATCCGGCGTTAGGGGTGGAAACGGCTGCACGGCTGGAGTGTACCAGATCATTCACCGTCGTGCTCGCGCAGACGCTGCGTAATGAAGCGAATAGGTTCCTGCAGTACTGCCGGAGCCACGATTTCGAAGTGGCTGTCATTGGTCCAGGCGCGGAAACCAATAGCGGCATTGTCTTGGACAACGACCTCGCCGTCATTGGCACCGATGTCCGCAAGGGAACCGGAAACGAGGTTGACCACAATGACGCCGTCACCGAGAGCATCGACAGGCTGCGTGCCCAGCTCCACATGCCACAGGTAGGAAGAAGTGCTTCCGAAGGATTTAAACCACCAGTTCTTGTGCACCGGAATGCAGAATCCTATATGCATGGTGCAGTATTCCTGCGTCCAGCGGTCTGCCGTATAGGTGTCGGCAGCCATTGTCTCCACTTGCTGCGCATCGTATTCCGTGACAGCACTTACATCGATTTCCGTTTCCAGTTGTGCATCAGTATCACTGTCTTCTTGTTCAGCAGGAGGCTCTGTCTCGTCGGACTCGTCGTCTTGCAAAACCAGCTCTTCTTCCTCTTCCTCTTCCTCTAAAGGTTCTTCCTCTGATTCCGGCTCCGAGTCGGACTGTTGCGGTTCATCGTCTGGTTCAGATTCCTCCGAATCCTCCGATTGTGTAGTACTGTCCAGACGGACACGTTCAACGCGCATGATCATGCCGCCGGCTTCCACAGTTGGACGAACCGCACCATAGGCTTCTACACGTTCATCGACGTAGCCATTCAGATCGACTGTATCGCTTTCCAGAAGAACGAAACGACCATCGTCGAGAACGAGGCGGTGCGTGCCCTGTTGGTAGATGCTGATTCCGGCAGGTCGGACGGTGCCGGCATACGTCACGTTGGGTGTTTCCCGCAATGCGGAATCATCATCCGTGAATTCTTCTTCCTGCGGTAATTCCGCGTCTACGTCGGTATCGTCAGGCGTAGGAGTATCCGAAGGGACTGCGGTGCAGGCAATAAGTGCAAAACATGCAAGTACAGAGGCGAATATGCGCATAGGCGAATCTGGAAAGAAAGGGTTTCTAGTATAGCCTTTCATACCAATGCAACAACAAAAAAGCAAAAAACAACGGGGCTATGCCCCGTTGTAGATTGTCGTAGCAAATGTGCCTCCTTTACCGGACGAGCTCAATCGCCTCCTGGAAACTGGCGAGCGGCTGTGCACCGCTGACCATAACAGCTTTGCCAGTTTTATTATTGTAAATAATATTGCCGGGCGTGCCGCGGACACCGGAATTGGAACCTTCTGCCATTTGATCTTTGGCCTTTTGGGCATATTGCTCGCTGTCCAGGCAGTTCTGGAACGTTGCCACATTCAAACCGACTGTCTCAGCATGTACTGCAAGATTGGCAATTTCTGCACCTTCATCGAAGAGCAGATCGGAATACTCCCAGAATTTGCCCTGGTCGGCTGCACACTCGCTGGCCTCCGCCGCTTTCTGCGCATTGGCATGGAATCCCAGTGGGAAATGCCTGTACACCCAGTTGATATCATCTTCGGTTTCCATGAGTTCCTTCATGGTGGCATGGTTCCGCGTGCAGAACGGGCATTCGAAGTCCGAGTATTCAATAATGGACACCGTTGCATTCGCATCACCGAAGCGGTTGTCATCGTCCGTAACAGCTACGACGTTCTCCACCTCAGGGAACCGTTCTTCCGCAGTGGGTGTAGGCTCGGGAGCAGGATCATCGACAACGGTCGGATCGATGGCGGTGCCTCCCAGCGGTACATTGGCAGTCGTATGAGCAAAACCGTAGCCAATGATGATACCGACGAGGATCATCGATACACCGAACCACGGGTTAGTTCCTGTAATGGACTTGATTTTATCAACCATAAAGACGGGGGTGAAAAAAGTGCGCGCATCATAGGGAAAGGACTGTTTTTTGTCTAGCGAAAACACGAAAAGGCCGCGTTATGCAAAGTGTACAAGAGACCAGGAAATGGGGTCATGTGGTGGAGGTGAATCGATTCGAACCACTCGGGTCTCCAGAATTTTGTATCTCCTGGTCTAGGTGATGAGTCGGGTCTCGGACTGTAACAGTCAACAAAAAGGGTCAGAAACTGCGCTTAATTTATGACGTAATTTGAGCCCGGAGTCGCTTGACACATATCCAAACATATGTATGTTTACCTTAACATTACCCATATTTTCTATGAAAGCTGTTGCCGAAGAAAAAGTTGCTGATGAGGCTACCGCCACTCCTGCGATCTCCGATGAGCGCAGAGATGAGATTAGAGATGAACTATCTAATCTTGATGAACAGGAACGTGCTGCTGTAGAAGCACTTGGAGAGGCTCAGGCAGAACTTGCAAGAATTCAAACAGAAAGACGTGAACTAATGGATGAACTGCTTGGAGATGCTGTTCAACCAGATGCTCTTGAACTCACTCCTGCAATGGCTGATGGAGCGATCAATGCGCTGAAGGCAGAATTTGATAAAGGTGCAGATGAGACACGAAAAGCAGGGTACAGAGTACAGGAAGGTATGGACTTTGCAGCAGTCGAGGCAAAACTCCGAGCAACAGAGAACGAAGAACAACTCAAAGCTGTCTACAGGATGGTACAAGCAGGCTCACGCCCTGCGGTTGTCTGTGAAGAAGGCGGACGGTACTGCATTGCAGAGACTTTCGGTCAAACACTTTCTGAGCGTGCAAACTGTGTCTACGATAGAAAAGCAGAGAGACAGGTAGGTAGAGAGAACTGCAATGGTAATGCTGTAACACAATCGCAGAAGATAGGTGTTCCTCTCATGGAGGGAGACATTGCAAAGGCGCACATGGTGGAGTTCCCAGATACTGATCAATATTGCTACGATTACATTCAAGCCACACCAGAGGAACGTGAGCGCGGTTACGCCCCTTGCGCCGGTCGCGACTTTGG
>Ga0265294_10007034_pt1 | contig 13415 bp, 11 predicted proteins | sample MunlanPumphouse3_FD_192504 | JGI IMG/M metagenome (GOLD analysis project Ga0265294, IMG submission 192504) | Groundwater microbial communities from a municipal landfill in Southern Ontario, Canada - Pumphouse #3 | ecosystem: Environmental > Aquatic > Deep subsurface > Groundwater | place... | reverse complement strand
TAACCCTGATTGTATAATTCTAAAACTTTAATTTTATCTGAATAACTATGTTTCAGATTCTTTCGCTTAATTTTTTCCATAAAAATACCCCAAAAGTTTTTTGTCTAACTTTTGGGGTACAGTTCATAAATCAGGCGGCTTTCTTTATATTTAACCATTAGTGTCCGGTAATGATATTTTTTAATTAAATAAAATAATTAACTTTGTGCTATATAAATTACAACAAGATGGAATATCCAACATTACAAGGGAAATTAATTATGCCCGAATACGGGCGAAACATACAACAGATGGTCAAACATGCCATGTCGATTGAAGATCGGGAGGAACGTACCCGCTGCGTGAAAACCATCATTAATATCATGGGAAATCTATTTCCGTATCTGCGGGATGTAAATGACTTTAAACACAAACTCTGGGACCACGTGGCTATTATGTCTGATTTTCAGCTCGATATTGATTATCCGTATGAAATAGTCAATGCTGATAATTTATATACCCGTCCCGAAAAAATTCCTTATCGAAGCCACAAGATGCACTACCAGCATTATGGAATAACCCTTGAAAAAATGATTGAAAGAGTGGCTGACTATGAGGAAGGAGAAGAAAGAACCGAGTTGATTCGTCTCATAGCCAATCAGATGAAAAAATGCTTTCTTGCCTGGAATAAAGAAGTTGTTGACAATCGTAAAATATTTGAAGACTTACGTGAATTATCAAACGGAAAATTAGATTTTACCGATGACACATTCAAATTAGTAGAGTCAAAGGATGTGCTTCACAACAAGAAAAACAAACAAAGAAAGAAATAATGGCCTCATTTAAAATTAAAGGAAAGCAAAAACTCTCCGGAGAAATAACCCCTCAGGGAGCAAAAAATGAAGCATTGCAGGTTATTTGTGCTGTACTGCTAACCGATGAAGAAGTCATCATCGACAACATCCCTGATATTTTAGATGTTAACAACCTGATCAATTTACTTGAAAAGATGGGGGTTGAAGTCAGAAAAATCAACCGTCACCGTTACGCTTTCAAAGCGCAAAAAGTAAATTTTGACTATTTACACACTCCCGAGTTTTATTCAAAAAGCGCTTCCCTTCGGGGTTCTGTGATGATAGTGGGGCCACTAATCGGACGATACAGGCAAGCTGTTATACCTAAACCCGGTGGCGATAAAATAGGAAGAAGACGACTGGACACGCATTTTATCGGCATCCAGAAGTTGGGAGCTGACTTCAGCTATGATCCGGACAAGAAACTCTATGAGGTTAAAGCAGATAAGCTCTCCGGTAGCTACATGCTGCTTGATGAGGCTTCAGTAACCGGAACGGCCAATATCGTTATGACAGCTGTACTGGCAGAAGGCACTACCACCATCTATAATGCGGCTTGCGAACCGTACGTACAACAGTTATGCCGGATGCTAAACCGCATGGGTGCAAAAATTTCGGGCATTGGTTCCAACTTTTTGACCATCGAAGGTGTTAAAAAACTGAAAGGATGCGAACATACTATCCTACCTGATATGATTGAAGTGGGGAGTTTTATTGGTTTGGCAGCGATGACCGGCTCAGCTATTATAATAAAAAATGTGGCATACGATGAACTGGGAATCATTCCGGATAGTTTCAGGAAATTGGGAATAACAATTGAACGCAGGGGAGATGATATTTTTGTACCTGCCCATAGCTGTTATACGATTGAGTCGTTTATCGACGGCTCCATTATGACACTGGCAGATGCGCCGTGGCCGGGATTAACGCCTGACTTATTGAGTGTTTTTCTGGTAGTGGCAACAAAAGCAAAGGGTAGCGTCCTGATTCACCAGAAAATGTTTGAGAGCAGACTTTTCTTTGTTGACAAACTGATAGATATGGGAGCTCAGATTATTCTGTGTGATCCCCACCGGGCAACGGTTATCGGACAAGGAGAAAATCTGCACCTGCGGGCTTCCAGGATGACTTCTCCGGATATCCGTGCGGGAATCGCGCTCCTGATTGCAGCTCTATCGGCTGAAGGTACCAGTATCATCGACAACATCGATCAGATCGACCGGGGATATCAGGATATTGACATCCGGCTGAAAGCATTGGGAGCTGATATTGAAAGAATAGAAAGTTAACAGATAATAAAATTTCAACCATTAAAATTATCAAATTTATGCTGGACAAAAAGATTGTGGATTTGATTAACAGTCAGATCAATAAAGAGTTCTACTCTTCGTTTTTTTACCTTGATATGGCAAATTATTATACCGATCAGAGTCTGAATGGTTTTGCCAATTGGTTTAACATCCAAACGCAGGAAGAATATGCTCACGCCATGTTGTTTTTACAGTATTTGCATCTGAACGGAGAAAAGGTGGTATTGGAGACCATCGAAAAGCCGGCAGTTGTGTTCAAAAATTATAAACACCCGCTTACCGCAGCCTACGATCATGAATTGCTGGTAACAAAATCCATCAACGCGATTTATGCCGTGGCTTTTGACCTGAAAGATTTTAAAACTATGCAGTTCCTCGACTGGTTTGTGAAAGAACAGACTGAAGAAGAACAAAATGTGGACGAACTCTGCAAACGTTACGATTTGTTTGCCGGTGATCCCCGTGGATTGTATATGCTTGATCAGGAAATGGCAGGTAGAATATATACGGCACCGTCATTAGTTATTTAGTGGTTAGCTGTAAGTGGTTAGTGGTCAGTTAATTAACCACTAACCACTATTCACTAAATAACTATTTGCTTAATCTCACCTATCACCTTCTGCGCAAACTGCTCTGCTTCGGTTATTGATCCGGCTTCTGAATAGATGCGGATAATAGGTTCTGTATTGGATTTTCGCAGATGTACCCAACCTGTCGGGAAATCGATTTTCACCCCATCAATATCATTTACTTCGTACTGCTGATATTTTTCCTTGATTCTTACGAGAATATTATCTACGTCAATCTGCGGTGTGAGTTCAATTTTATTTTTCGAAATGAAATAATCCGGATAGGTTTTTCTTAATTCGGAAACTTTCTTTCCTGATTTGGCCAGCAAACTGAGGAACAGGGCAATACCCACCAGGGCATCACGTCCATAATGACTGGCAGGATATATTACTCCACCATTGCCCTCTCCTCCTATTACGGCGTTGGTCGCTTTCATTTTAGCTACCACATTGACTTCTCCTACAGCCGCAGCATTGTATTCCATGCCATAGCGTTGTGTGATATCACGCAAAGCACGACTCGAACTGAGGTTTGAAACGGTATTACCAGGAGTATGTTGCAAAACATAATCCGCAACAGCCACCAGGGTGTATTCTTCACCAAACATAGAGCCATCTTCGGCAATGATGGCAAGACGATCAACGTCCGGGTCAACCACAAAGCCCACATCCGCTTTTCCTGATTTCATCAAATCAGAAATATCAGTTAAATGTTCCGGAAGCGGTTCCGGATTATGGGGAAAATGCCCATTGGGTTCACAATAAAGCTTTTCTATTTTTTTAACCCCAAGCGCATCCAGCAATACCGGTAAAGCAATGCCCCCTACTGAATTCACGCAATCAATGGCAACCGTAAATCCGGCTTTTCTAATCGCATCAGCATCAACCAGATCAAGTGCAAGCACACTCTCAACATGCTTTTGTGTATAAGTATTGTTTTCTGTAAGCTTCCCTAATTGATCCACCGCCGCAAAAACAAAATCATCATCTGCTGCTTTTTTCAAGACATCTTCGCCTTGTGCAGCATTTAAAAATTCTCCTCTTTCATTCAGCAATTTAAGGGCATTCCACTGTTTGGGGTTATGACTTGCCGTGAGGATAATTCCACCGGCAGCCTGCTCCATCGTAACAGCTAATTCGGTTGTCGGCGTAGTTGCCAGACCAATGTTAACCACATCGAAACCCATACCCAACAAAGTTCCGATAACAACCTGTCCAACCATCTCACCGGAGATACGTGCATCTCTTCCGACTACAATTTTATTTGAATCGATGGTTTTATTTTCACGGATATGTCGTGCATAAGCAGCGGTAAAACGAACGATATCGAGTGGACTTAGACCCTCGCCGGAAGTACCCCCAATGGTTCCTCTGATTCCGGAAATAGATTTAATTAAAGTCATAACTTTTAATAGATTTATGTAATAATTCGACAATCGGCTATGTTACTAATATTTCTGAATCCTGATTTTTATATCATAGGCAATGGGAGTAGCCGGTCTGCTGAAGGTAGAAAAGCCAATTTTTGAAGGAATAATTAGCTGCGCTTCGGCATTGTTGTATTTCATGTAGCCCACTGCTTCATGCCAGGCCTTACAGGCCTGCGAATAGTCCATATACCTAAACTTTAACGGATAAGTAAGATTGACCGTACTGTGATATGAGATTGTATCAGACTTGACATCCAACGTATATTGATCGTAACGTGTATTAATAATATCACCAGGTAAGACACTGTCTTTTGTGTAAAAATCACCCCGATTTGTCAATCGATAGTACAATCCGGTTTTTTTGTTGTGATAAAAAACTTTATCCGGCCAGGGAACGGTTGCCGGCATTTCTGTAACCAGCAGAATATTCTGACGCGAAATAAAATCGTCTATCAACTCCTGTTCAGCTTTAAGTTCTTCAGCATAAGTTACATTGTCGTCCTTACAGGCGACGAAGATAAGGGTCACAACTAATGCAAAGAAGAAATTTATATGCAAATGTTTCATTTAAATATGTTATTTTTTTGTGGTTAGTGGTTAGCTATAAGCTGCTTTCCGTTATTCGCTAATTATCTTATATTTGCAATACTCATAATATCAGCAAACACTCCGGCAGCAGTAACACTGGCACCGGCGCCATATCCCTTGATAATCATCGGATAGTCGTAATAGCGTTCCGTTTTGATCATGATGATGTTGTTACTTCCTTCGAGTTCATAGAACGGATGGCGCATATCTACCTCCTGCAATCCAACGAGACAATCGCCGTTTTCCATCGTTGCCACAAAACGGTAACGTTTACGCTCAGCATCTAGTCTCTGCCGGATACTTTCAAACTCTGCATCCATTTCATGAATGGTATTCCAGAAATCATCCAGTGTTCCTTCAAAATACCGTTGGGGAATAAACAAATTTTTCTTTACGTCACTTTGTTCTACTTTATACCCTGCTTCACGGGTAAGAATTACCAGTTTCCGAATAACGTCTGTACCACTAAGGTCAATCCTTGGGTCAGGTTCAGCATAACGTGCTTCTTTAGCCATCTTGATAGCTTTACTCAAAGGAATTTCAGCACTGATGGTATTGAAAATAAAATTAAGTGTTCCTGAAAGTACCGCTTCCAGTTTTAAAATTTTATCCCCTGAATTTACCAGGTTATTCATTGTATTGATAATTGGCAAACCAGCTCCCACATTGGTTTCAAACAAAAATTTAATTCCTTTTTTTCGGGCAATGTCTTTCAATTCGGCATAAGTGGCATAATCTCCTGAAGCTGTAATTTTATTGGCGGCTACTACAGATACATTGTGTAACAAAAGTTCTTTATACAAAGCTGCAACATGATAACTGGCCGTACAGTCCACAAAAACAGAATTAAAGATATTCATCTCCAGGATACCATTCAATATCACCTCTGGCGATGAAGAAATGCCATCGGCAGCAAGCACTTCCCTGTAATTACTCAAAGCAACGCCATCCCTGTTGAAAAGCACTTTATTTTCATCGGCAACACCCACTACTTTAATATTAAGGTTATTTTGAATTCTCAGTTTAGGTTGCTGTAACATAATTTGATCCAGCAAACCACCCCCGACAGTTCCTGTCCCTACGAGAAAAATATTTAACTCCTGATATTCCGACAAGAAAAATACTTCATGAATGACATTCAGTGCTTTCCGTAACGATTTTGAATCAATAACAAAAGATATATTGGTTTCGGATGCTCCCTGTGCAATAGCTACGACATTCACACCGCTACGGCCAAGTGCACCGAACAATTTTCCGGAAATGCCCGGAGTTCGCTTCATATTATCTCCTACCACAGCAATGGTAGCCAAATCTTTTTCTGCTTGAACTGAATTGATTTCCCCGATAGCCAGTTCATGTGCAAACTCATCAGCAATAACCTTTGTTGCCAAATCAGCTTCAGCATTGGTAACTCCGATTGATATGGTATTTTCAGACGAAGCCTGCGAAATAAAGAAAGCAGATACTCCCATATTTGCCAACGCACCGAACAATCTTTTGCTTACACCGATGACTCCTACCATACCTAATCCCTGCATGGTTACGAGGGCAGTGTCATTGATAGATGAAATGCCCTTTACCGGCTGATTGCTCATATCTTTTTCGCAAGAAATATAAGTTCCGGGAGCTTCCGGGTTAAACGTATTTTTTATCAAAATCGGGATATTCTCATGATATGCCGGAAAGATAGTAGGAGGATAAATCACTTTTGCACCATAATTGCAAAGCTCCATCGCCTCAATATAACTTAAGTTATCTATCACATACGCTTTACTGATTACACGTGGATCAGCTGTCATGAATCCATCCACATCAGTCCATATTTCGAGCTTTTCTGCATGCAGTGCAGCTGCCAGAATTGCTGCGGTATAATCAGATCCGCCACGCCCCAGATTAGTAATCACACCCGAATCTTTATCTGTCGCGATAAAACCGGGACAGACTGTTAGCACTGGTTTATCCGGGAAAAAATTAAGGATTAACGCATTGGTAGTTTCAATATCAAGCGTGTGCTTTCCAAAAGCTGAATTTGTTTTAATAAAATCAGGCGAATAAGCATAAGCAGCACCTTCAATCACATTGGCCATGATAATGGATGAAACTCTTTCGCCAAAACTTACAATAAGATCTTTTGTTTCCTGTGAAAGTTGTTTTGATTCAGTTGCTTTTCTGTAAACAGACAACAGTTCGTCAAACATCAACCGGACTTTATCTTGGATTGTATCAGCCTTAGACGCAGGCATTACCCCTTTGATTACATCAAAATGACGTTTCACCACAGCATCAAATTCCGTTTCATAGTTTTCTCCTCTGACTGCCATATCGGTCAACGCGATCAACTTATCTGTTACTCCCACCAACGCTGAAACCACTACAATTACGGGGTCTTTTTCCTTTTCAACGATGCGTTTTACGCTCAAAATGCTTTCTACGGAACCTACGGATGTCCCGCCAAATTTCATTACCTTCATCTTATCTATAAGCTTATTTTATGAGCTTGCAATATTAGCGATTTTTCCGCAATAATTAAGAGGATTTCTTATTTTTTATTTCATCTGTTGGAATTTCAGGAAATTTATACTACTTTTGCAGCGCTTTTTTGACAAAAAGGATGGTTATTTTATACTAAAAAAAGTTGGTCCGGTAGCTCAGCTGGATAGAGCAACAGCCTTCTAAGCTGTGGGTCGTGGGTTCGAATCCCGCCCGGATCACCCCAAAAATATGCAAAGCCAACTTCAACTCATCCTTACGCCGGAACAAGCGTATAAGGAAGACCTGCTTAAACAAAAAATCTCAGCGAAGCTTAATGTTCCCGTCAACAGGATAGCTTCTGTCAGAATCATCAGGAAATCTATTGATGCGCGGGCGGCTTTTCCCAAAATCAACATGACTGTTGAAGTTTACCTGGACGAAAAACCTTCCAAAATAAAATTTTCCAAAATATTTAATTATCAGGATGTTCAGGATAAAGAGCCTGTATTGATTATTGGTGCCGGACCGGCTGGCTTGTTTGCTGCCCTGAAGCTGGTGGAACTGGGAATGAAACCCATTGTCCTCGAGCGTGGGAAAAAAGCAGAACATCGCAGACATGACATTGCTACGCTAAACCGGAATAAAGGTATCAATCCGGAATCCAACTTTTGCTTTGGGGAAGGCGGTGCAGGCACTTTCTCCGACGGAAAGCTATATACCCGCTCCAAAAAGAAAGGAAATGCGCAGGAAATCCTGGAGATATTTCATTATCATGGCGCTGCCGAAGATATTTTATTCGATGCACATCCGCATATCGGCTCCGATTTGTTGCCGGACGTGATTGCCAACATCAGCAATACCATCACCTCACACGGTGGGGAGATTTATTTTGAAAAGAAACTGACTGAAATCATCCTGGATGGAAATCAGATTAGAGGATGTAAAACAGCTGATGGAACTGAATTCAATGCAAATTATCTGATTCTTGCAACCGGACATTCAGCGCATGATATATACGAAATGCTGCATGCGCAAAACGTAAAACTCGAAACCAAAGGCTTTGCCATGGGGGTACGGGTTGAACACCCACAGGAGTTGATTGATAATATTCAATACCATTGTTCGGCCCGCGGTCCTTACCTGCCGGCTGCGAACTACAGCCTGGTGGAACAGGTGGCCGACAGAGGAGTATATACCTTTTGCATGTGCCCGGGTGGAAGGATAGTGCCCGCAGGCACCAGCGGGCATGAAATCGTGGTGAATGGCATGTCGGCCTCCAGGCGTAATTCTCCCTTTGCTAATTCAGGCGTAGTGGTTGAAATCAGACAGGAAGATATTCCGCAGGAATTTCAGCAATACGGAACACTGGCTGGATTAAGATATCAGCAACACCTCGAACACCTGGCTTACCTGAACAATGGCGGATTGGGACAAAAAGCGCCGGCACAACGGCTCGTCGATTTCGTAAGAGGAAAAGTTTCAGCTGATTTGCCTGAATGCTCCTATATGCCGGGTATCATCTCCTCTCCGCTGCACTTCTGGCTGCCGGAACATATTTCGAACCGGTTACGGGAAGCATTTAAAATGTTTGACCAAAAAATGAAGGGCTACCTGACCAATGAAGCGGTAGTCGTTGGCGTTGAGACAAGGTCATCATCTGCTGTAAGAATTCCGCGGAATCCGGAAACCGGACAGCACCCGGAAGTTAAAGGTTTATTCCCTGCAGGAGAGGGTTCCGGATTTTCCGGAGGCATTACTTCATCTGCAATTGATGGAGAAAATGCAGCAATTCACGTATTTTCTTTAAGCCATTGAGAGAAAACTTTTCCCTCATTTTGTTTGAATGCCCGCAGAAATGCCTTACGTGTACTGAAGCCTGAATCGTAAACAACACTCCGGATTGTGTCCTCATCTTTTTTATCGGAAGATTTTATCAACTCCACTGCATACCTGATCCTGAATTCGTTAATCATCTGATTGCAGTTTTTTCCATAATAATGTTTTATACAAAAATGGATGTGATGAGGAGGAACTTCTAGCTCTTTACTCAAGTTTTCTGCTTTAAAATCGTGACGCAAATATAATTTTGATTGCTCAATATTAGCCATAAGTTTTTTTGACAAATCTTCAAAATACTCGTTGTAGCTTTTCCCCTTTTCAACCACATCAGACACCTCATTTATTTTCTCCTGGTTTATGTCAATTAAATGACTCTTTATGAAAGGATTAAAAGCTTTATAGGCAGGAAAACCAAACAAAATACCCGGATTAAACAGAATAATCAGCGGAAAAATTGAATTGAATATCACTGAAATAAGGAACAAGTTGTCATCTTTCACCCTGCATAAAAAATCTGTTTCGGCATCAAACCTGAAATACATGGTCAGCCCAACATGCAACACCACCAGGAAAAGCGATGCAAACACAAAAACATTTAACCACCTGTAATTAAGAATATATTGTTTTTTTACAGCTCCTTTCAAACCGCTGATTTTCTTTCGATAAGCCCGCCGGAGAATAACAATCGACCATAGAATGTAAAATATCATGGACGCGATTCTTATCAGTGTTCCTGACCAGGTAGGGAAAAATACAAGTTTGGTGTTCATGTAATAAGTCAGGTTCTGCAACGAATTCTCCGCCAACTCAAGTTTCACCTCAATAGGCTTGAAAAAGTATGGCATCATCATGATGATATTTAAAAAAAATGGCATCAGATGAATAAGATCTTTATCGGAGAACTCATGATGTTCATCAACCAGACCACGTATAAAAAAATAGAATAAAGGTCCGGCGAGAAACAACAAGGGCCCAGCATTTCCGATTAACAGCATAAGTAAACGCGCTGACCCCCCATTGATTATCATATCATACAATACTGATATAAAAGATATTATGAGGAGATATAAAGAAAAGAAAAGGATGTTTTTATTCAACCTCCAGTTATAAATAAGCATAACGACTGCCAGAAATGCATTAAATGTAGCAACTATAAAGGTTATACTTATCATTCTTCTTTTCTATCAATTACAAGTATCAATACAATTATAGGTATAATCAGGCCATAAAGATACAAATTTTTCCAAGCCACAATCAAAAAGGAGTTGATTTTTTCAACTCCTTTTTTTTTTATTTTTTATAAGATGTTGTAGCTGAGTAAGAATCATCGCTCGCTTTACGCTCCGAAATCGTCAAACATCAGCATCTCACGGGGAACACCAAGATCGTAAAGCATTTTTTCAACTGCTTTGGCCATTGGACCAGGTCCACACATGTAGTATTCAATATCTTCAGGAGCATCATGTGCTGATAAATAATAGTCCAGAATCACCTTGTGAATAAATCCGACATAACCGGTCCACTTATCCTCTGGTAAAGGTTCACTCAATGCAATATTGAACGTAAAATTCGGGAATTCTTTTTCCAGTTTACGGAAGTCATCTTCATAGAAAATCTCATTTTTAGAACGAGCTCCGTACCAGTATGTTATTTTCCTATCACTAACCTTCAAGGTATTAAGCAAATGCAAAATATGTGAACGCAGAGGAGCCATCCCGGCACCACCACCAATATACAGCATTTCCCTTTTGCTGTCGATGATGGGATGGAATTCTCCGAAAGGACCAGAAATCATTACCTTATCTCCAGGTTTCAGGTTGAAGATATAGGACGAACTGATCCCGGGTTTTACATTTGCCCAGGCATTAGCACTCCTGTCCCAGGGTGGTGTGGCAATACGCACATTCAGCATAACAATATCACCTTCAGCAGGATAGTTAGCCATAGAATAAGCACGCATGGTCTCTTCCTCATTTTTGCAGGTTAAATTCCACATACTGAATTTGTCCCAATCACCACGGAAACGCTCTGACACATCAAAATCTGCAAATTTAATGTCATATTTAGGGATATCAATCTGGATGTATCCGCCCGGTTTGAAGTTTAATTTTTCTCCTTCCGGGAGTTTCACCACAAATTCCTTGATGAAAGTTGCCACATTGTTGTTAGATACCACTTCACACTCCCATTTCTTCACCCCTAAGATAGATTCATCCATTTTGATGGAAATATCGTTTTTCACTTTCACCTGGCAACCCAGCCGCCAGTGATCTTTGATTTCTTTACGACTAAAATGCACCGTTTCAGTAGGAAGAATTTCTCCCCCTCCTTCCAGCACCTGACATTTACATTGAGCACAGGAACCACCACCGCCACAGGCTGACGGGAGAAAAATATTCTGAGTGGACAAGGTATTCAACAAGGTACTTCCCGCTGGAGCAACCACCTCTTTCTCACCGTTGATTGTTATTTTCACATCACCCGAAGCCACCAAATAACGCTTGGCAACTATCAAAACTATCACTAAAAGTAATATCACCAGTAAAAAAACAATCAGGCTGGTGATAATCATTGTCGTATCAATTGCTAATATCATAATTATTCGATTATATTTTCAACCCTGAGAAACTCATAAATGCAATACCCATCAACGCAACAGTAATAAAGGTAATTCCTAACCCCCGCAAAGGTGCCGGTACGTCTGAATATTCCATTTTTTCACGGATAGCCGCCAGTCCCACGATGGCCAACAACCAACCAACTCCGGACCCTAAAGCATAGGAGGTCGCTTCGGCAACATTATTGAAAGCCCGTTGTTGCATAAACAGTGAACCTCCCATAATAGCACAGTTTACAGCAATCAGAGGTAAAAATATACCGAGCGATGCATATAATGACGGAGTGAATTTTTCAACGACCATTTCAACCAACTGTGTCATTGCGGCGATTACGGCAATAAATAAAATAAATGCAAGATAACTCAGATCCATGGTTTTAAAAGATGGGCTCAACCATTGCAGAGCGCCTTCCTTCAACACATAATTCTCGAGCAGGTAATTTACGGGTAAGGTGATCCCCAATACAAAGATGACAGCTAAGCCTAATCCCATGGATGTTTTCACATTTTTTGAAACCGCAAGATATGAACACATCCCGAGGAAAAATGCAAAAATCATATTATCGACAAAAATCGATTTAACAAATATACTGGCTAAGTTTTCCATATGCTTATTTTTATGTGCAGTAATTTTTTTTCAAAGATTACTGCTAACGGATTAATTTATTTTTCCTGTAACTCTTTATTTCTGGCACGATGTACCCAAATTATACAAGCCACTAAAATCAGCGCCATCGGGGGCAGAATCATCAAGCCGTTATTTACATATCCGGCATCGTACATGGCTTGCGGTACAATTTGAAAACCAAACAGACTGCCTGAACCAAACAATTCACGAAAGAATGCGACAACAACCAATATCCAGGCATACCCAAATCCGTTACCCAGACCATCAATAAAAGATTCCCAGGGTTTATTTCCCATGGCAAAAGCTTCTAAACGACCCATCAAAATACAGTTGGTAATAATCAATCCGATATAAACCGACAACTGGACACTAACATCATAGGCAAAAGCCTTCAGTATCTCACTTACAATAGTAACCAGGGCTGCCACAACCACCAATTGAACGATGATACGGATACGGTTAGGAATTGTATTTCTCAACAAAGAGATAATCACGTTTGAAAATGCCACGATAATGGTAACAGACAAGCCCATTACCAGCGCAGGCTCGAGTTTGGCCGTTACTGCAAGTGCAGAACAAATCCCCAGTACCTGAACGGTAATCGGGTTATTTTTACTCAACGGGCCTAAGAAAACCGCTTTTGTTTTATCTGATATTAATTTACTCATTCTTCGGTTCCTCCATTTGAATTTTTTAAATATGCTTCATATTGGCTTATGCAATTGAGCAGCATTTTTTCAACACCCTTACTGGTAATTGTACCTCCGGAGATAGCATCAACCTGATCCTGATTCTCAGCCATCTGTCCTGATTTCATCACAGCAATGGAAACAAATTCATTTTTATCGTTTAAAATACGTTTCCCCACAAATTGCTGTTTAAAATCAGCCTGGGTGATTTCAGCTCCTAAACCTGGAGTTTCACTGGCATGGGTAAAGAATGTTCCATAAACAGTATTTTTGTCATCATTCAGGGCAACATAACCCCAAATCGGTCCCCACAGTCCGGCACCTCTCAAAGGAATAATATATTTTGTTGCACCATCGACCTCAGCAATATACAGAGGCAACTTTCTATCTCCGATGGGTTTTGCCAATTCTTTTATATAATCAAGTTTAAATGCATCGCC
>Ga0265294_10007033_pt1 | contig 13416 bp, 10 predicted proteins | sample MunlanPumphouse3_FD_192504 | JGI IMG/M metagenome (GOLD analysis project Ga0265294, IMG submission 192504) | Groundwater microbial communities from a municipal landfill in Southern Ontario, Canada - Pumphouse #3 | ecosystem: Environmental > Aquatic > Deep subsurface > Groundwater | place... | reverse complement strand
GGAAGCATGTCAGGCAAGAGCAGAAAAATCGCAAAGAGCACATATTCAACTGGCGATTCGGGCGTTTATACGCATGGAATGGATCAGGGTCATGAAGAATATTTCGTTCTTTGAGCAGAAGATGAGTACAGGAAGATGGGCTGTCTATATGAAAATGAATGAGTTGAACAAGGAGTTGCGAGTCTTCTAATTTTTTTCGAAAGAACACCGCGTAACTCCTATTATAATGAAGGCGATTGAAAAAATAGTAACTAATCACCCCTTCATTTCTTTTAGCGTGAATATCGTTTCTCCACGATTGATTGTATCACCATTCTGGTTATAAGGCTTTTTTACTAATAATTACTTCAGCAATTAATAAATCCAAAGGATCATCGATATCTATCGAATGTTCTGAATCCATTAAATAACCAGACAGATTATCGTTAAAACTAGTATTAGAATTAATATCATCCATATAATTGATATAAATAGCACCATTGATAATATAATATGGTGGAAAATCTTGTCTTCTTACAGAACTATCAAAATTGAGTAATTTAGTAAGTTTCAAATTAATATCCATTTGACGGATCAAGAGTGGATGTTCAGAAACGGGCGATACACTAACCAAACTCTCTAAATCATTATCAATAAATAAATCTATAGCATTACTGATATCGTTGGCATCACGAAATGGACTCGTTGGTTGCAGAAGAACAACTATGTCATATATCTTTTCAGCTTTTTTTAAACAATCAAGTGTGTATAATACTGCATCAACGGTTTTTGAGGTATCTTCTGCCAAATACGACGGTCTCAAACATGGTACTGAAGCACCATATTTAATTGCTATATATGCTATTTGGTCATCATCTGTAGATACGATTACATCATCGAAACGTCCTGAAGCAAGTGCGGCTTCTATTGTATAGACAATAAGGGGCTTTCCTGATAAACGAATTATATTTTTATGTGGAATTCCCTTGCTCCCACCACGTGCTGGAATGATAGCTAAGATACGTTTGTTTTTGTACATACTAACTACGATCTATAAATTTTTTTTGTACATCTAAATTCCAGAAATCTGGTTTTGAAATAATTTCAATAAATTTTTGGGCGCTATCCCCAAAACCATAATATGAGGAGGAGATCTTATATTTTTCTGATTTATCAATAGCATTTAATAATTTCGCAATATCCTCATCAACATGTTGTATGTTTTTAATAATATTCATATCATATCTACCCCGTTGCCTATCACCAATGTCTATGGCTGGTATTCCATATATACATGCTTCACGAATTCCTGCACTTGAATTCCCAATTATAAATTCAGAATTATATAATAAAGTAAGGAAATATTCAAATCGTAATGATGGATATATGACAAAGTGAGGATTGTTTCTTAATTTTTTGTATGCGCTAAGTATTATTTCAGATCCCATATCCGTATTAGGATAAATAACCACATAGTTATGTTTCGACGAAATTAATGCATCAATTACTGTATTAATGCGTTGGTCTAATGACTCAATGTCTGTTGTAACACTATGATACATAAATATAGCATATTTATCAAAAGGAATATTGTAGTGTCTTTTCACTTCACCTAATGATTTCAGATTGTTAGACAACATTATATCTATATCCGGAGAACCAATTATATTAATTGTCTTTTCATCTTCACCCATTTGCATTAGTCTTACTTTAGATTCCTCATTCGCTACAAAATGAAAATGAGACAATTTAGATACAGCATGTCTTATCGACTCATCAATAGTACCGGAAATTTCTCCCCCTTCAATATGAGCAACAAATATATTATTTAATGCACCAACTAATGCACCACATAGTGCATCAGTACGATCACCATGAACTACTATTAAGTCTGGCTTAATATGTGAAACATATCCAGATAAATGCTGAATGGTATTAGCACAATTAATATCCATTCGAGAATCAACTGGCAATCCATATGCAACATATACATTTTTATATTGATCATTGAGTACTTCTAAATAAGTATCACCATATTTTTCAATGAGATGCATGCCAGTAACGAAAATATAGCATTCAAAATTATCGTTATTATCAACTAATCTCATTAACGATTTTAACTTACCATAGTCTGCTCTTGTTCCAGTAATAAATAATATCTTTTTCAAATTACTCACCAATCATATTTCTTTTTAGATGGCAGTCTCTTGATATATTACATAAGGATTTTTTACCAATGAGCGATTCATATTCTTCAGCAAATATTTCACCTGTTCCTGGTCTTTTCACCCATATATTATTAGTTGTGAATTTTTCCCCTTTTTGTATATCACGTATGGAGACAACAGTAGCAAAAGCAAAATCTCTCGTAACTTGCTCTTCCTTCAATACTGATTTATCCCCACCACGCATAAGATACACTTCCGAGGCAGCAAGTAACAAATCCTTAAGATTAGACTCATCCATTGAACAGACAATGTCAGGACCATTGCGCAACATAGTGTCCGTAAAATGACGTTCGACAATTGCAGCCCCCATACCCATTGCTGCGATACATGCATTGTTGTTAATGGTATGATCTGAAAGACCTATGGATATATCTGGGTATATATCCATAAGTTGTTTCATTGCACCCAATCGAACCAATTGTGGAGGAGTTGGATAAATGTTTGTTGTATGAAGTAATGCAAACGGAATTTCGAAGGATTTAAGGATTTTTACTGTTTTATCAACTGATTTAAGATCATTCATGCCAGTAGAAACGATCATTGGTTTACCAAATGATGCAATATACTTCAACAATGGATAATTATTCATTTCACCAGAACCAATTTTATATCCTTTCACGCCAAAATTTTCTAATCTATCTGCAGCCGCCCTAGAAAAAGGCGTACTTAGATACTCCATGTTTTTTGATTCAACATATTTCATCAATTGCCATTCGTCTTCTTCAGAGAGAGAGGCATCTTTCATTACTTGATATATTGATTTATTTGTATTTCCAGGGATTACTTTTTTTGCCTCATGTGTCATTTCATCATCAATGACATGGGTCTGATGTTTGATTATTCTTGCACCCGCATTATACGCCGAATCTACCATTAACTTAGCAATGTCAAGGGATCCATTGTGGTTAATACCTATCTCCGGGATAACCAATGGAACTACATTGGTTCCTATTTTTATCTCTCCTATTGAAAAATTCTCCATAATTATTATTAAGTTACTCTATTATATAATAGTTTGATTATAAATTGTCTAATCAATTTATTCATCCATTTGAAAGATAAAAAGAGCTAACATATCTATGGATAAGCATATTCATATCTTGGAAAGCTCTACGTATAAGTGTAGATGTAAGATGCATTTAATCCTGAAATGTTATAATAAATTGGTTTCATGGAAATTTGATTTTAGAATTTTAAAACCTCATCAATAACGGAAATACAATGAATCAGTATCTAATGACACGTGGAACTAAATTTTTGTTAATAACTGCATTATTTTCCATTGTGGCTGCATTATTGTTAGCGTGGAATACTCCAGCCACCGGATATGAAATATCAATATATCGCTCAACTCCTATATTATTCTGGATATTATATGGATATTCAGTCTGTGTATCTGTAATATTATTACTTCAGATCATCTCAAAAAGAGTTGAATCGTCCATGCTTACAAAGCTGGTCTTCCTGTTGATATTTATTAACGGCATTGTTTTAACTGCATTACATACTATTCGAGGATATTTCCTCTTTGACGTCATGGGAGATGTGGGATCACATATTGGAGTACTAAACAACCTGATATCAAGCGGCATTATCAATTCACGTTACCCTTTAATGTATATTGAAACGGCCACATCACACCTGCTCACAAATTTACCTGTGAATTACCTAATTCAAGTAAATTCCATCATATTTTATGTTATATTAATATGTGGAGTATATCTGCTTGCACGAGAAGTATGTGCATCTAAATCAGAGGTGTATCTAGTTACACTGCTGGTTTCCTTCTACCCATTTGGATCTGCAAGCTACATGGCAAGTTCGTCGCTGGCTATGTACGTACCGTACCTGCAGGCGCTTTTCATTATTCCATTATTCATGTATCTTGTATTTAAACTGATTAATCAACAGAGAAATATCCGAATAATACTGATTTGTGCATCACTGTTCTCTATCTCAATTTTATTTTATCATCTGTTAATTTCGGTCTTTTTAGCTATTTTTTTGCTTTGTGTATTGATACAGCAAATTATAGCATCGGTGAAAGGAAATACAGGGAATATAAGTATAAAAGCCCTTTTATCCTTATTATCCATATCTGTGCTTTCGTTTGCCCTGTGGACCCTTATTACCAGTCTTATTAAGACACCCGTCCTTTCATTTTATAATTTATTATTTACAGACACCTCTGAATCTATTCGTCTGCAAAAGACGGAAACATTAGCATCATCCTTGTTTTCAGGGAACTACACACCCTTAGAAATTATAGATATATTGATAAAACAGCTAGGAATCGTCGCAATATTGTTCATAATATTTCTGTTAATAATACCCTATATCTGGCGCAAAATAAATGATGATGAAACATATAAGAATTTAGTATCCTTATCACTTTTTGCCGTTTTGATGAGCGGATTTGTAATACTACCGTTTCTTACTTCTTCCGTATCCTATGAGATGGGAAGACCGATGTTTTTGATAATTCTTGTTGGAGTTATTTATGCCGGAATCTATTTCTCGCATCTATGTATCAGTATTTTCCAAGATCACACTGATCACTCAAGATATAAAAAAATACTTCCAATGCTGGGAATACTATTGGGTATTGCCCTCATTTGCCTTAGCATTATATCCGTTTATGCATCAACAGATACATATCAATCATCAAAACAGACTACCTATGGTCTTGTGGAAGGGATGGATCATTATCTGACATATCATAACCCCAACTTCGACACAGTACAAGTAGGATTTTTTACACCAGCGAGGTTTGCCCAGGCTCTTTACTCATCCACCTATATCCGGCATGATGCGTATGATTATACCTATAAATCAATAGAGTATGTTGATTCAGCACCAAATAATTTCAATTATTCTACCTCGCAATTACATTTGGGCAATGAGTATTCATCCATTACATATCTCGCGATTTTGGATTCGACAGTAGAACAATTTATGCAAAAGGCACGAGATGAGAAACTCCACCAATCAACGATGACCCCAACGGCTTTATATCAACTGGAGTATGATGATTCAGTAAATAAATATTATACGAATCCAAGTATTGTCTATTATTTAATTATGGCAGAAAATAAAGCTTAAACATCACAAAATGATTTGATAACCTCTGCCACTCTTTTCGCAGCGGATCCGTCTATTTTATGCAGATGGCGTGTGACATATAAATTCTGATTGGCTGTTATACTATCATATCTCTCTGAAAATATTTCTGATAAGGTTAATCGAAGCTGACCTGGTTCATAAACCGGGAAAGCGACTCCCTCCTTTACATAATCTCCAATATCCTTTACTGTTGAAAAATCCAGAATAATCATCGGTTTATGAAATGCCACCGCTTCCTGCCCGGCAGTAGAATGCTTATTTATAATCACATCAGCAATATAAATACACTCTGTTGTATCAGCCATTTTGTTCAGGATGGTGATTGGCGCATTAACTTTGTACAACTGACAGTATTCATCAATTAAATCGCGATCTCTCTTTCTTTCCATAGGGTGTTGTTTAATTATTAGTGTTGCATTTTCCAGCTCCTGAAACGTGCTGAGCACCTCATTTAAATATGCAGTATTTTCTTCCACACTAAATCCGTGTGACTGAGTCAGCCATAACACAATTTTAGTGGCAGGATCAATACCGTGTCTCTTACAAAAATCTGTGCGTGAATACTGATTCTCTGCAAATCCAAGATGATCATAGCGTGGATTCCCAGTTATAACTACTTGTTTTTCAGGGTAACCAGAATCATGCACCAATAGATCATATTCAGCTTGCCCCCAGACACAGGTTACTGTGGGAACTGGAAAGGATATTCCAATGTCTTTACCAGTAGAAGATACATCAGAGGAATCATGATATAAATAAGCAGGATGATTAGTAATCTCTCCATGCTGTATTCCAATTGTGGGTATATGATATTTCCGTGAAAGATACACCCAGGACCTTCCTGAAACCATTTGTTCATTACGCATGACCAAAATACTTGGCTGCTCTTTTTCCAATATATTGGCGGTTCGTTGATTTCTCTCAACAGCCTGTGGTAAACCGACAAACAGAAGATGTTTAAACATGCGTTTCAACAATTTTCTATCCCACCCGGTTTTTTGAGACCAAAGATCAAACCATTCTTGATGATTTATTAATATTTCCCAAACTGATTTGAAATGTTTGCGAGATTTTTTTGCTTCATTATAACAGGAATATGACCAATAAAGCATACTGTCGGTAGCTGGAACAAAGGGTCTCTTCTCTTTTGAGTGTATATTCTGAGCTGTGAAAAATGTAAGTCCGTCCAGTAAACTCACGTCATATATACCGTTAACCTTTTTTTCAGATAATACTTTTTCAATTATAGAGGAGTGATAAATATTTCGCAATGATTGCGTCTTCTGGTCAAATCTCCATTCCCAATCAATAAAATAATACATAATTGCATTATGAAACAGCAGAGGAGAGGAACACATAAATTTAACAATAGTATCGATTATTAAGTGGACCAAATAGACTATGCTAGAAAATAATAACACTAGTGGATAAAAATGATCTGTTAGAACCCATACAGCCCTCTGAACAGTAGATTGATTTTGACATGGACATGTATCATTCAAAACATAATTATATATACCAAAATCGATGAACCACCAATAGCAAATTCCATCATAATACAATAAATCTTTAATTGACTTATTGTCACAGATTTTATTTTCTACAATATCCTGGAAATTATCCACTTATAGTCCCCCATAATTAATAAGATATGACGGCAATTAAACACTTTCATCTATCCTTGTCTAAACAACGCCCATGTCCATCAAGCATGCAACGTTGAGCGAGCGATAATATGATTGTGCAAGATATATTCAGCAACCCACCATCCAAGTAAAAAACGAGGAGGGAATCACCTCAATCCCTGAAGTACAGATCCCTGGTATATACTTTATCCATTGCATCCTCAAGCTCCGGATCGAATCTGTTTGCCACGATCACCGCAGCATCCTTCTTGAACTGATCGAGTGAGTGCATCACACGCCAGGATCCAAACATATCGTCTGTCAGCGTCGGTTCATAGACGATGATTTCGGCTCCCAGATCCTTCAGGCGCTGCATGACCCCCTGGATGCTCGACTCACGGAAGTTATCCGACCCTGACTTCATTGTCAGCCTGTAGATGCCAACCGTGCACGGCAGTCCCCCTGCTTTTTCCAAAACACGATCAGCAATGACATCCATCCGGGTATCATTGGACTCAACGATAGCACGAACGACCTTGTTCGGAACCCCCGCGAAGTTTGCCAGAAGCTGCTTTGTGTCCTTCGGAAGACAGTAGCCTCCGTAGCCGAATGAAGGGTTGTTGTAATGTCCGCCGATACGCGGGTCAAGACAGACCCCGTCGATGATCTGCTTCGTGTTCAGTCCTTTTGCTTCCGCATAGGTGTCCAGTTCGTTGAAGAAGCTGACTCTCATAGCAAGGTAGGTATTTGCGAAGAGTTTGATGGCTTCTGCTTCAGTTGGATCTGTGATGAGGACAGGCACATCTTTTTCGATTGCACCTTCTTTGAGAAGGGCTGCAAACTGCTCTGCTGCTACACGAAGCGAGGGATTATCCGCTGGTGCACTGACGATGATCCGGCTCGGATACAGATTATCATAAAGAGCTTTTCCTTCGCGAAGGAATTCCGGCGAGAAGATAATCGTATCCAGCCCGTATTTTTCTGTGACTGCTTCGGTGTAGCCTACGGGAACAGTTGATTTGATGATAAGGATAGCATTCGGGTTCACACGTTTGGCGATTTCGATGACATCCTCGACAGCGGAGGTATCAAAATGATGGGTGGCTGTTTCGTAATTGGTCGGAGTGGCGATCACGATGAACTCGGCATCACGATATGCTGCTTCCTTATCAGTTGTGACGGTAAGATCCAGAGGTTTTTCCCGGAGGTATTCCTCGATCTCAGCATCGCTGATTGGTGATTTTTTTGCATTGATCAGGTCGGCTTTCTTCTGTGTAGTGGTCACCGCAGTGACACTATGATTCTGTGCAAGAAGCACAGCGAGGGAAAGACCGACATATCCTACTCCTGCGACAGTAATTTTCATATTTATAGTATTCTGACTTTAAGGTAAATAGAATCTGGGATTTTTATCGGATTATTTGGCTCCATTGAATGAGAGATTTGGGCAGATATAAAAATCAGAAAAAATGGTTTGATTTGATCAAGAGTCAACGTTGAGAGCACGCAATGACTAATTCAGTTCATTTTTTAGCGCATCGCGGATCATATCGCCGTACAGCGGGTGTTTCAGAAGAAGCTGGAGGTTTGAAACCATCCACCCAGGTATATCGCCGATATCATATCTCGTATTTTTAGCAACATATCCAAGTGATGCATCATAACGCCTCAGTGCATCGGTCAGCTGGATCTCACCTTTTCTTCCCGGCTTAGTATCCTCAAGAATTGCAAAGATATTCGGGGTGAGCAAATATCTGCCCATTGCTCCGATATTGGACGGTGCCTCCTCCGGAGTTGGTTTTTCGATGATGTCTTTGATCTGATAGAGTCTTTCTTCGAGAAGCACGCCGTCGATGATCCCGTAATCCTTGATCTTATGTTCCGGAACTGTTTCGACCCCGATAACCGGGAGCTTGTATCTATAATACACATCAATCAGCTGTTCTGTGCATGGCTTTGCCCCGGCATCAGGTATGCAGATCGTATCACCAAGCAGAACCGTGAACGGCTCGTCTCCGACATGGCGCTTTGCGCAGAGGACAGCATCTCCAAGACCTTTCTGTTCTTTTTGTCTGATGAAGTGGATGTCGGCAAGATCGGCGAGTTTTTCACTCTCGGCAAGCAGTTCAAGATCACCGCTGTATCTCAGGTGTTCGTTGAGTTCCGAGGAGTTGTCAAAGTGATCCTCAATAGCACGCTTATTTTTTCCTGTGATGATGAGGATGTCATCACATCCTGAGGCGACCGCTTCTTCGACAACATACTGGATGACCGGTTTGTCTACGACTGGGACCATCTCTTTTGGCATCGCTTTTGTGATCGGGAAGAAGCGTGTTCCCCATCCTGCGGCCGGTATGACTGCTTTGCGGACTGGTTTCATTTGTTCTGCTCCTTTCTGCATCTGAAAAATGTGGGTCATGGATGGTTATTACGTTTGGGGTTATGATGTATAGAGGTAATGGTGTCTGTCCAATCCGTTGGAAAGATTCTTGAAAGAACAATCATTATTAATTATAAATATCTATAATATAAATGATGCCCTTGAATTTTGATACTCCAATCTTATTATTGATATTTAATCGTCCAGATATAACTGAAAAGATATTTAATATAATTAAATCGATAAAACCGATGAAATTATATATTGCTGCTGATGGTCCGCGTAATAATAAAAAAGGGGATAAAGATCTATGTCAGAAAACTAGAGATGTAACCAATGAAATAACGTGGGATTGTGAAGTAAAGAGACTATATCGTTTGGATAATCTAGGATGTTCAGAGGCCATTAAAACTGCAATTAGATGGTTTTTTGAACATGAGAATGAAGGTATTATTTTGGAAGATGATTGTATTCCTAATATAGATTATTTTGAATTCACTTCAAATTTATTGAATAAATACAGACACAATCCAAAAATAATGATGATAACTGGATTTAATCCACAATCTGAAAGTTCAAATTTGGTAGAAAGTTATTATTTTTCTCGATGGGCAACGATTTGGGGATGGGCAACATGGAAACGTGCGTGGTGTTTATTTGATGAAGCACTTTCTGAGTGGCCAGAATATTCAAAATTATTTGAAGATGATAAATACTTCGAATCATGTCCTGTGTTTAAAGAATATTTAATGTATTCTTTTGATAAGAATTATATGCAACGAGATAAAACAGCATGGAGTTACTTATGGGTATATACAATGTTAAAAAATGATGGGTTATGTATTGTTCCCTCGGTAAATTTAATCTCAAATATTGGTCATGAGGGAGCACACCAAACGGGTGGTGGATATACCCCCTATCTAGATTTACCAACATCACGCATCAATTCAGAAAATTTAATTGATCCAAAAGAAATAGCACCCAATCATTCTCAAGATATGATTCGTTTCAATAAATATATTAAAACACATTGGAGAACATATTCTGCATTACAAATTGGAAGATATGTAAGAAGACTAGGTATATTCCCTAAATACATAAAATATCATCCATTTTATATCGGAATTGTAATTCTTAATATATTAAAAAAGAGATAATCAAGAGAATAACTAACAACCCCTTTTTTGACAAGAAGTACTTTTACCCTGTACGTTGACTTTTATGTATGTATTGGAGGGGAATTATATTTACCTCGTGTTATTAATATAATATATAAATAAATCGATTGTTAAAAATACTCATTGATTTTTATCCCCCACCACTCATTACTCAATTTTGCTGTTCCGATGATGATTTTAAGCACCCGCTGGGAAGTGTTCTCCACCAGATATTCTGCCGGCATCTGCATATTCGCCATCTCCCCACGTTTATCCATCACAAGAGCGATGGAAGACAACACTGTCTCAACATCCAGCCCTGTCATAATGATCGACCCAGTGTCCAGTGCTTCCGGCCGCTCGATCGCCTCACGAATTGTTACGGCAGGGAACTTCATAATTGCAGATTCCTCAGATATCGTTCCGCTGTCCGAGATAGAGCAAAGGGCATGCATCTCCAGATGCACATAATCAAAGAATCCGAACGGCTTCAAAAACCGCACTCGTGGATCCATCTCAACATTGGATAAGCTCTCCAGCCGCTTACGTGTACGTGGATGCGTCGAGACGATCACCGGGACATCATACTCCTTTGCAAGGGTATTCAGAACAGTCAGGATGCTCTTCAGATGCAGAGGATTATCCACATTCTCCTCCCGATGAGCACTCACGACAAAATACTTCTGATCTTCAAGCCCCAGCTCCTTAAGGAGCTTTGAATCCATGATCCGGTCTTCATACTTATGCAGGACTTCATACATCGGCGAACCTGTCAGATAGATCCTCCTATGTTGCAGTCCTTCGGATAAAAGATGACGCCTTGCATGCTCCGTATACACCAGATTAAAGTCGGCAATATGATCGATGATCCTTCGATTGATCTCCTCAGGAACATTGAAATCAAAACATCTGTTTCCAGCTTCCATATGATAGATTGGGATCTTAAGACGCTTTGCCATAATACCAGCAATACTGCTGTTGGTGTCTCCAAGGATGAGAACTGCGTCCGGCTTTTCTGCACGCATGATCTCTTCTGCTTTGATAAGAATGCCGCCGAGAACGTTTCCAAGCGAGGATGTGTCGACGTTCATGAAGTAGTCCGGCTTCCGGATCTCCAGTTCCTTGAAGAAGATCTCATTCAGCTCGTAATCATAATTCTGACCGGTGTGAACGATGACTTGATTCACATACTTATCCAGTTCCTGCATGACACAAGCCAGGCGGATAATCTCCGGGCGTGTACCGATGATGGTCATGACTTTCAGTTTGCTTTTCATTTATACTGCCTCAAAATAGGTGTCAGGGTCGTTTGGATCAAAGAGCTCATTGATCCAGAAGATCGTCAGGAGTTCCTCATCACCTATGTTTTTGATGTTGTGTGTGTAGTAGATCGGCATATCGATGCAGACCGGCTTTTCACCGCTGACTTCATATTCATTTACAATGTCGGTTCCGACACGCCGTGTCTGGATCAGGGCTTTGCCTTTTACCACACAGAACCGCTCTATTTTGCGCAGATGATAATGATTCCCGCGGGTTATGCCAGGAACAGTCGTTGAAAACGACGTCTGCCCCCCAGTCATCTCCTTCATGACCTCTACAAATGTTCCCCGCGGATCGCTGTGCAGCTCCGGATAGATGGGCATGATGTCATTCGCAAAACTCCGGAAGGTGTTGAATAGGTTGATATCGAACCTGGTCAGCAAGGAGGGTATCATCCCTTTTTCAAAATACCATGCCTTGAACTCTTCAAGCTTGGCAAGCAACCCGCTGACGCTGATCTCGGCAACCGGTTGCGGGGAGATGACGGCTGATGTTTCATCATGCAGATGAGCGATGAATTCTTTTGCCAGATCGCCCACATAGATCAGATTCATCGATGCGTCGACATCAACTCTTGGCATCTCGTTGTGCGTCAGCTGATGACAGAATGTTGCAACAACAGTATTGTAATAAGGTCTGCTGAATGGTCCGAATACATTCGGAATCACAAAGTGCGAGAAGACCGCATGATTCTTTTCTGCCCATGCTGCAAACAGCCCGGCACCTTCCTTCTTGGAGTTACCATAGAGATTGCCTCTGGTTTCCTGCGTGGAGGAGGAGAAAAGAATATGCGGAGCCACGCCTGATGCTTCCATTGCCGCGATGAGTTTTCTGACGAGCGAGATGTTGGTTGCATAAACTTCTTTCTCGTCGCCGCGATTCATAGCTGCAAGATGAATTATGGCATCACAGCTTTTCACAAACTCCTGTAGTTTATCAGTATCGGCGAAATACTCCTTTTCGAAGGGAATTATTTCATATTTGTCTGGGAATAAGCGGAGCTGCTGCACTGTGTGATAACCGATGAATCCGTTTTGTCCGGTGATGCCAACTCTGAGTTTCATACGATCGGATGTTTGAGTGCTTCCTGAATCTCACGAAGCGAGAGCAGGAGTTCTTTGGTCTCATCGAGGCTAAGTCTGCGGGTGTTGAATGAGTTATAATCTTCTGTTGGAACGGGCACCGCTTTACCTTCGGAGAAGTATTTGTCGTAATCGATCTTTTCCAGATTCCGGATCCGGTAGTAGTCATCATACTCCACTGCCTTCATGAGTTCTTCGCGGGTCACCAACGTCTCATGCATCTTCTCTCCCTCCCGTATACCTATGGATTTTATTTCGGTATCAGGTTTGAATAAATCTCTCATTGCCTCAGCCATATGCTGAACGGTTGCCGCAGGAGATTTTCGGACATGGATATCCCCGTTCTCACCATTTGCCATCGCAAAGAGAACAAGATCGATCGCGACAGGGAGTGGGAGCAGGAATCTGGTCATATTGGGCTCGGTGACGGTGATCGGAAGCCCACGCTGCATCTGCTCTAAGAAAAAGGGGAAAACAGATCCGCGGGAGTACATAACATTTCCATAACGGACTCCGCAG
>Ga0265294_10007032_pt1 | contig 13416 bp, 10 predicted proteins | sample MunlanPumphouse3_FD_192504 | JGI IMG/M metagenome (GOLD analysis project Ga0265294, IMG submission 192504) | Groundwater microbial communities from a municipal landfill in Southern Ontario, Canada - Pumphouse #3 | ecosystem: Environmental > Aquatic > Deep subsurface > Groundwater | place... | reverse complement strand
TCATGGTCGAATAGCCCGTTCATGATGACAGTGTAATAGCTCGTGCGTGCCACATTCAAGATTATGATTACGAGCAAGATTACGATTACGAATCACGGACCCCAACAGAACTGCCATGCGCCCGGAGCTTGCTCCCGCCTCCCTTTGGGATTGAGTTCAGGTGAGGCGTTTCGTAAGCTTGAGGCCGAATCGGACAAAAAACTCTGAAGGAGGAAACATGAAAGCGGCAGCATGGATGATGGCGGGCGGCGTGATGATGGCGGCGGGATGCTCGATGTTTTCGCGGGACGGGGCGTCGTCATGCGACGCCTCGGGGGCGTGCGCCAGTCCGGGAACCGCCGCCTGTGCGGCGGGCGCGGTCCAGCTTGCGCCGAGCGCGCACCCGGATTCGCGGAACTGGCGTTCGCTCTTCAACCTCGACCTCGGCAACGCGGTCTTTACTCCGGGCGTCTGGTTCTACAACGAAAAGGGCGACCTGACCGCCAGCAAGGACGAGGCGATCTGGACCGACCGCGATTACGAGAACTTCATGCTCGACGTGGAATACCGCTGCGACCCTGCGGCCAACAGCGGCGTGCTGATCTACTGTAGCGACATGGCGAACTGGATCCCCAACGCGGTTGAGATCCAGATCCTCGACGACAACCATCCGCACTGGGCCAAGGAGCAGCCCTTCGCCCGCAACGGCGGCCTCTACGGGCATCTAGCGCCCAAGGTCAACAACGTCAAGCCGGCCGGCGAATGGAACCGCATGACGGTCACCGCGCAGGGCAAGCGCGTCCAGGTGCGCGTCAACGAGGAGATCACCGTGGACGCCGACCTCGCGGTCTGGACCTCCGCCAAGAAGAATCCCGACGGCAGCGATATCCCGCCGTGGCTGAGCCGGCCGTGGGCCGAGCTGCCCACCCGCGGGCGTATCGGCCTGCAGGGGAAACACGGCAACGCCGCGATCTTCTTCCGCAACGTGCGGATCAAAGAGCTGTAAGCCTGTTTCCTGATACACTCATGAAAAAAGTCGGGGGGGTTCCATGCCGCAATCAGCTTCTCAAACAGAATCGTATGCGGAAGAACTCCGGTCATCACAAGTGATCGCAGCTCTGAGAAAGCGGCTTGATGAATGTGCCTCGCAGCCACTGCCCGAGCGGATCCCGGCTGGGAACGATTGCTCGAAGGAGGGAGTGGATCGACGGCGCGCCTGCTTACGAGCAGCCGGTTGTTGCCCGGAGCTGCTCTGTCTCGATCAACCGGGTATCAACCCCGCCGCACTGAAAGGCTTAATCGAAAATTTCATTGGTTTCACCCACATTCCCGTTGGAATCATCGGCCCGCTGCGGATCAACGGACTCTTTGCTCAAGGCGACTTCTTCGTGCCACTCGCCACAACTGAAGGTGCCTTGGTTGCATCCTACCACCGCGGCGCATACGTCGCCAGCCGCAGCGGAGGTGTCACCGCACTCTGCGTCAGCGAGTCACTTTGCCGTGCTCCGGCCTTCACATTCCGCTCTATTATCGACGCCGCACGCTTTGTAGAGTGGGCTGTTGCCAACCTCGCAATCTTCAGGGATTTGGCTGCTACGACGACGCGGCACGGCAAGCTCGTCGATATGAAATCCTCGCTTAACAGCAATACGGCTTTCCTGATCTTCGAGTTCAAGACCGGCGACGCCGCAGGCCAGAACATGGTCACAGTTGCGACTGAGAAAATCTGCGAATGGATCACCAGCAACAGCCCGTTCCGCCCCGAGGTTTGGTACGTTGAAGGCAACCTTTCCGGAGACAAGAAAGCCACCATGCTCTCCTTCCTTTCCCACCGCGGACGCAAGGTGGTCGCCGAAGCCGTTGTCAAGCGCAGCGACGTTAAACGTTTCCTGCACACCACACCGGAAGCCATGGTTGAGTACTGCAGGATCTCAACGATCGGCGGAATCCAGAGCGGCTCCATCGGCATCCAAGGCCACTATGCCAACGCCTTGGCCGCTCTCTTCCTCTGCTGCGGCCAAGACGTCGCCTGCCTCTCAGAGGCCTCGGTCGGCATCACATGCATGGAGTTGACCCGCAGTGGCGATCTCTACATCTCGGTGAGCCTTCCCAACCTCACGGTCGGCACCGTCGGGGGCGGCACTTCCCTGCCGGGCGCGAACGAATGCCTACGCATGCTCAGATGTGAAGGCAGCGGTCACGCGCGCAAGTTCGCCGAGATCTGCGCCGCGACCGTCTTGGCCGGCGAGATCTCCATCATCGCCGCTCTCTCCTGCGGCGATTTTGCCAGAGCCCATTCCACGTTCCGGAGAAAAAGTGAGTAGCGAGGTCAACATCCCCGCTGCGGACTTCAGTTTTGTCCGCTATGCCAACTGCTGGGAGGATGCGGCACTGCTGATCGGGGCCCTGCGCCCCGCCCCCGGCATGCGCCTGCTTTCAATCGCCTCGGCCGGCGACAATTCCCTCTCGCTCGTGGCCAGCGGGGCCGATGTCGTGGCCGCCGACCTTAACCCGGCTCAGCTCGCCTGTGCGGAGTTGCGCCGCGAGGCCATCAGGATAATGAGCCAGCCGGAGTTTTTGCGCTTTGCCGGCATCCAGCCCTCGGATGACCGGCTTGCGCGCTATCAGTCTTTCCGTTCCGCCCTTACCGCGCCGTCGCAGGCTTTCTGGGACGCCCAGCGCGATGCCCTTGAGATCGGCTTTATCCACGCAGGAAAGTTCGAGCGCTACTTCCATTATTTCCGCAAGCGGGTCATGCCCCTTATCCACCGCAGCGACACCGTGAGCGCATTACTGCATCCCAAAAGTGCGGAAGCACGGCGCGACTTCTACCGCACGGTTTGGGATAACCGCCGATGGCACCTCCTCTTCCGCCTCTTCTTCAGCCGCTTCGTCATGGGCCGGCTTGGGCGCGATCCCTCTTTCTTCCGCCATGTGGAGGGCTGCGTCTCTTCGCGCATCCTCGAGCGCACACGCTACGCCTTGAGCGAACTCGATACGTCGGCTAATCCCTACCTTGCCTACATTCTTACCGGCAACTTTGGCTGCGCGTTGCCGCACTACCTCGAGCCGGGGACCTATGCGTCCATCCAGCGCAATATAGACCGGCTCACCCTCTGCCACGGCGCCGTCGATGCCGTCGCCGAAGCCTGCGGCACCGAGGCTTTCGACGGCTACAATCTCTCGGACATCTTCGAATACCTCAGCCCGAAGCAGTGCGAGGGTGTCTACGGACGACTACTGAAAAGTGCCCGCCACAGGGCCCGCCTCGCTTACTGGAACATGCTCGTGCCCCGCCGTTGCCCCGCCGCGCACGCCGGACGCGTGACCGCCCTGGACGAGGAAGCCCACCCGCTCTTCTCCCGCGACCGCGCTTTCTTCTACAGCCGTTTTGTTTTGGAGGAGGTCCGATGAACCCGGTTCTCAAAGACTTGGCGGGAGGTGCCTCCCTCTGCCTGTTCTTTGGAGCCGTCGTGGCCACTGCGGAAACCCTGATCCGAAGCCACCGGCTCGCGCCGGAAAGTGCCCGAAAGACCATTCACCTCGCAGGCGGCCTCGGTTGCCTGCTTTTCCCTTTTCTGATCAACTCTTGGGTGACGGTGTTGCTGCTCGCCTCCGGATTCGCGTTCTTTCTCTTTCTCAGCGAGAAACGCCGCCTCCTGCGCTCTCTCAGCGCAGTCGCGCGCACGAGCTATGGTTCTTTGCTCTTCCCCATCTCCATCCTCATCCTATTCGTTCTGAGCAAAGACCGCCTTTGGCTCTACTTTTCCTCGCTCTTCGTTCTCGTCCTCGCCGACACCGCCGCCGCATTGGCGGGCACAAGCTTCGGCCGCATCTTCTACGAGACCGCCCCGGGCGAGCGCAAGTCTCTGGAAGGCACTCTCGCTTTCTGCCTCGTCGGCTTCGCCGCCGTCTTTCTCCCGCTGTGGCTCCTCTCAGACATATCGCCCCTCACGTGTGCCCTGACAGCCGCCCTCATGGCCCTTCTGCTCGCCGGCCTCGAGGCGGTCTCGGTCGGCGGCACCGACAATCTTTTCGTGCCGTTGGGCACGATCTTCCTCCTCTGGAAGGTTCCCGACAAGCCCCAGGTCGAAATTCTCTTCCAATGCGTAAGCCTCGTCACCATCGCCCTGACGCTCTCCCTGTTGAACCGCCGGTTCGGAACCCTCCTCGTGCGCCCGCTCATCGTCTTTGTCCTCGTCACGTATGCCGCCTGGTCGCTCGGCTCCGTCGACTGGATGATCCCCGTCGTTGTCGGCTTCATCCTCTACAACCGTATCTGCCGCCGCTGTGCGCCGAGACCGCACGATCCCGGCGCGCTCAAGCTGCTCCGCCCTCTCTACCCCTCGTTGCTTATTCTTTTCGGCGCCAACGCCACCATGCGGCTCAATGTGTGGCACGGGCCCTTCCTCGCTGCGACAACCGTCGCAACCGCGCTTTGCATTGCTGAACGTTTCCGGGGCGACCCCAACGGCCAATCGCTACAGGGCGCGAGGCTTGCCGCCGCCATTCTCCTGCCGGGGATACTCTCTTGCCTGCTCTGCCTGCCCGTACAGGGCTCAGTCGCGTTGGCCGCAATACCAGCCCTCATTCCGCTCTGTGCAGTCGCCGTCCTGCTGCACCGCGCGATCTTCCGCGGCCCCCGGTCCGCGCCACGGTGGCGGTACACCGCTCCCGTCTGCGCCGGCACCGCCGCCCTCATCTACGCAGGCATCCAGTTCGCCGGTCTCATCCCGGTCCTTGACCCCTCAACATGGAAGGAGGTCTTCCGATGAGCCTGCGCGTCTTCCCCGTCGACACATGCGCCCGCCAAACCGAGTTCCTCCTGCTCGCGAAAGCGGTCTGCACCGGCGACCCCTTCTGCATCCCCGCCGCCGAGAACGTTCCGCAGGACGGCGAGTCCTTCCTGGTTTTCGACGGATCCCGTCCCGTAGCCCGTTGCTGCGCGCGGTTACAGACCGGCAATCCCGGGATCGGCACGATCGGCGCCTTCCACGCCTTCGACCACCCTTCGGCGGCAGAGGCCCTGCTCGCAACCGCCGCCGAACGCTTGAAAGCCTGCGGTGCCCGCAAGATTATCGGCCCCATGGACGGCGACACTTGGCACGCCTACCGATTCAACACCGGTCCCTTTGACATCCCGCCTTTCGCCCGAGAGCCTTGGAATCCGCCCTACTATCCGGACCTCTGGCAGCGTGCCGGCTTCGCGGTCATGGAGACCTACGACAGCTTCCTTGTCGACGATCCCGCCCTCGCCGCTGCCCATCAAGAAAAATACTATCGCCGCTGTCTCAAGAACGGCTACCTCTTTCACTCGCTCACCACCGCGAACCTGATCGAATCCCTGCCTCTCCTCTACGACCTGTCGTGCCGGATCTTCGCCGACAACATCCTCTACACGCCGATCCGTTACGAGACCTTTCAGTCGCTCTACCTGCCGGCACGCCGCCTTCTCGCTCCCGGCCTCTCTTGGATCGCCTACCAGCGGGACGGCGTGCCTGCCGGCTATGTCTTCACCTTCCCGGACTTCGCGGCGGCGCTCCGGGCCATGCGCGGCACTACCGGCCCCCTGGCGAAGCTATGCTTCCTCCTCAACAAGCGCCGAGCCTTCCGTACTTGCGTCAAGACGCTCGGCGTCATCCCGGAAGCCCGCGGCGCCGGCCTCGCCGCCGCGCTGATGCATCTCTCCTTCGCCAATAGCGTGAGCCTCGGCTACAGCCAGTCCCTCATGTGCCTCATGCACAGCGCCAACCCTTCGCGCCGGCTCGGGGGACAGGCCGACCGCCCCTTCCGGTCCTACGCACTCTACGAGTATGTAAAATGAACGCCTCGCCGCAACACAACATCACCGCGCTGCTTGATGAGGCTGCCCTCCGCCACCCCGAACGCTCCGCGCTGGTTTTCGGCACCAAGCGGCTGACCTTTGCCGCACTGCATGCGCACGTCGCTCGCTGCGCCCGCCAGCTCCGCGAACACGGCCTACAGGCCGGCCAGCGCGTCATCATCATGATCCCCATGTCAGCGGAGCTTTACGTCACACTTCTGGGTGTCATCCGCTGCGGTGCCGCCGCCGTTTTCGTCGACCCCTGGATTCCCATGCGGCAAATCGCCGCCTTCGCCGCCTTTGCGGAGCCCGCAGGCTTCATTGGCGTCCCTAAGAGCCACCTGCTGCGTCTCCTTCAGCCGCGCCTCGCACGCCTGCCCCTCACCGTCTCCACCGGTCCGGTCATGGCGCTCCTGCCGGCACGGCTCTCTCTCTCCAGGCTCCTCCGCGCCATGGACGAGCTCCCGCCCGCCGCCGTGTCCCCCGAGGCCCCCGCGCTGATCACATTCACCAGCGGCTCCAGCGGCACGCCCAAGGGCGCCAACCGCACCCACGGTTTTCTGAAGGCCCAGTACGACGCGCTCTGCCAGGAGCTGGACTACCGCGACGACGATGTCGATATGCCGATGTTCCCCGTCTTCGCCCTGCGCAACCTCGCTGCCGGAATCACCTCCGTCGTTCCTTCCATGGACTTCGGCCGCGTGGCCGACGTCAACCCTCAGCTCCTGTCCGAGCAGATCCGGCGTGACGGTGTCACGGTGGTCACCGCATCCCCGCCTTTCATTGACCGCCTGGCCTCGCTGCCCCAGCCGCCGCACGTGCGCAAGATCCTGACCGGCGGCGCACCTGTCACAAACGCGCAGCTTCAGCGCTGGGAAGCGGCCTTCCCTTCGGCGGACATCCAGATCCTCTACGGCTCCACCGAAGCCGAGCCAGTTGCCCACATTTCCAGCCGCGAGCGGCTGGCCACGGCTGAAGATCAGGGTTACTGCTGCGGCGTCCCCTCGGTCCTGCTCCAGACGCGCCTCCTCCGGATCCGCAAAGGTCCGGTCAGCGCCGCCGAACTTGAATCCGAGACCTGTCCTCCCGGCGAAATCGGCGAGTTGGCTGTCTCCGGCGCCCACGTCTGCCGTGATTACTTCAAGAACTCTGATGCCGTATTGGAAAACAAGATCGTCACGCCGGACGGGACCTGCTGGCACCGAATGGGCGATACGGGCTACTTCGATGCCAAGGGCCGTTTTTTTCTGACCGGGCGCGTTCACTCCACCATCTTGCGCGACGGCTGCGTCCTGCACGCACAACTGGTGGAAAGTGAAGCCGCCCGCCGATTCCCTGAGGCGAGGCGCGTCGCCGCCCTGGAGCAGAACGGCAAGCTTGTCCTCGTCATCCAAGGTCCCGCCGTGCCCGACGCGCACGCGCGCTTCGACGCGGACCGCATCATCTTTACCCGCAAAGCCCTGCCGGTCGATCCACGGCACAACGCCAAGATCGATTACGCCCGCCTGCGTGGCGAGCTTGAGAGAGGAGACCTCGCATGAACAAAAACGACCTGACTGCCGCCTCGCCCTTCCGGAAGAGACTGGCTGCCTACTTCGCCGAACGCTTCCCTCTGTCCAGCCACCTCAGCATGGTGTTCATCTACTTTCTGGCCAACCAGTTTCTCGCGCAAATCCTCTGCGAGCCTGAGCACCCGATGCGCATCGGCTGGTTCACGCTCCTCGGCATGATTTCCCTCTTCTGCCTCTTCCTCCACCTGCGCGTCTTCGACGAGCATAAGGACTACGCGGATGATTGCCGCTTCTATCCCGACCGCATTCTCTCGCGTGGCCTGATCACCCTACGCCACCTTAAGATTCTGGGCGGCACCGCGATCGCGGCTGAATTCATCGTGGCAGGGCTCAGAGGCGCTCAGGCCGTCGTCGCCGTCATCGTCACCTTCCTCTTCTCCTGGATCATGCTCCACGAGTTCTTCGTCCGCCACTGGCTGCGCACCCACTTCATCGTCTACGCGATCGCCCACATGCTCATCATGCCCTTCATGGCCGCCACTGTCTTCAGCTTCACCATGCGGCGGCCCTTCTGGGAGGCCCCCTTCCTTTTCTGGGTCTACGCGATTGCTGACTTCCTCGCCTTCTCGAACTGGGAAATCTCCCGTAAGATCAGAATGCCCGAAGACGAGATCGAAGGCCTCGCAAGCTACTCCAAGGAACTCGGCCTGTTCACATCCTGCGTGGTGGTGCTTGTGCTCCGCCTTCTCAACACGTTCCTCGCGTGGATGGTCGGCGTCTATCTGCACCTGGGGCCCCTTTACTACGGCGGGCTCATCGTCCTCTTCTTCGGAACCCTCGTGGGCGTGTTGCACTTCTGGCTCAAGCCCTCCCGCCGCACTGCTAAGCATTTGGAAGCCTACGGCGGCTGGTACATCATCTTCTTTTACTTCGTGCTCGCGGCCGAGCTCTTCCGACTGCACGGTGTAACATTCACGGGAGACGCATTGTGAAATCCCTCTTTGATCCATCAGACGGCGGCAAGCCCTTCGGCAGCATCGGCGGCAAAGGAGACAATCTGCTCCTGCTGCAGGAAACCTTCGCGGTGCCGCCGTGGATCGCCGTTCCGGACTCGGTCTTCCGACGCTGTCTCGCAGAAGCCGGCCTCGACGGCGCGATCCGCGAAAAGCTCGACACGTTGACCGAGATGACGGCCGGCCGCATCGCAGAAGACCTCGCAGCACTGATCCTGACGCTCCCCATTCCCGAAGATATCGTGCGGGAACTCGCCGAAGCAGTCCCGGCCCGTTTCGGCACGGATTTCGTCTCCGTGCGCTCGTCTGCAGCCGACGAGGACGGCGCACGCCATTCATTCGCCGGTATCCACGAGAGCTTTCTTTACGTCAGAGGCACAGCAGCCATCGTCGACCGCATGCGATGCGTCTGGGCCTCTGGCTACCAAGCGCGCGCACTGCTCTACCGACAACATAACGGCCTCGCCATGCACCCCGTCCCCATGGCAGTCCTCATCCAACGCATGATCGATGCCCAGTCGAGCGGTGTCGTTTTCACGGCCGACCCCATGACCCGGAACCAGCTCCAACTCGTGATCTCCACACTCTACGGGCTCGGCGAAGGACTGGTGAGCGCCGGTCTGGACGCCGACACGGTGCTCTACAACAAGACCAACGGCTCTTTCACGCAAACGACAGCGCTCAAGCGCACGTGCTTCGCGTTGAATACAGAGCGCGGCAGCGGCCTCCGCGAACTTCCGGTGGAGAAAGACCTGCAGCAACGGCCAGCCCTCTCTGAGTCGCAGGTCCGCCTGCTCGCCGAAACGGCTCTGAAGATCGAAAAGCGATGCCACCGCCCACAGGACATCGAGTTCTGCTTTGACCCGCAGGGTAGGCTCTTCCTGCTCCAGACCCGCGACATCACGACCGTCGAGGAGTACGGCCCAGCCGCAGGCAACAGGCAGATCTGGGACAACTCCAACATCATCGAGAGCTATTCAGGCGTGACCTCGCCTATGACCTTCAGCTTTATCCGCCACGCCTACTCCGTGGTCTACACCTGCTTCTCGGAAGTGATGGGGATCTCACGCACAACCATACAAGCCAACCAAACCATCTATCGCAACATGTTGGGCCTTTTCGAAGGCCAGGTTTACTACAACCTGCCCAACTGGTACCGACTCGTGCGCCAGTTTCCCGGTTACGCCTTCAACAAGGCCTTCATGGAGTCCATGATGGGGGTGAAGGAAACCACGGACGTTGATCCTGACACGCCGCCCGCCGGGTTTGTCCGCCGCAACTTCGTGGAACTGCCCAAACTCCTCGCCCTCGTGGCCCGCATGCTCTACCGCTTCATGCGCCTCAAGCGTCTCGTCCCGGCCTTCAACGACCACTTCACCCGCTATTACACCCGATGGTCGAGCATGAACTTCCGCCGGCACACGCCCCACGAGCTGATGCAGCTCTACTTGGACATGGAGACGAACCTGCTCCGCAACTGGAAAACACCCATCATCAACGACTTCTATGTCATGGTCTTCTACGGCACCCTCAAGGCATGCTGCAAGAAGTGGTGCGGCGACGAGAACGGCACGCTGCAGAACAACCTGATCTGCGGGGAAGGCGATATAGAAAGCACGCAGCCCACCCGCCTGTTGATGGAACTGGCAGCCGCTATTAAGGCCGACCCCGAGCTGGCACACCTGTTTTCCACCCTCCCGCCGCAGGAACTCCTCTCCACCGTAGCCGCCAGCAGCAAGGCCCGTCACGTCGCCGCCGCTGTCCAAGACTACCTGAACCGCTACGGCTTCCGCTGCATGAACGAGCTCAAACTGGAAGAGCCCTCTTTGCACGAGACGCCCGAATTCATTTATCAGATGCTTGCCAACTACGTGCGGATGGACGATTCCCTGCTGGACCTCGCCGCGATGGTTGCGCGCGAACAACGGATCCGCGCCGAGGCGGAACAGCACGCCTTCGCCTCGCTCACACGTATGCGCCGCACGGTGTTCAAATTCCTTCTGAAGCACACGCGCTGCGGCGTCAAGAACCGTGAGAACATGCGCTTCGCCCGAACCAAAATCTACGGTCTGCTGCGGCAGCTCCTCCATGCCGTCGGCGAGACGCTTGCCCGTGAAAACCTCCTCGACACACCCGCCGACATCTTCTTCCTGACCCTCGATGAGGTCTGGGACTTCGTGAAGGGCACCGCCGTCACCACCCGCCTGCGCGAGCTGGCCGCCCTGCGAAAAGAGGAGTTCGACGGCTACCGCAACTTGAACTCCCGCCCCGATGACCATTTCGAGACCTACGGCATGGCCTACCATCGCAACCGCTTCCGTGCCGCGACGCGCCCAGTGGACGATGCCGCGACTCGCGGAATCCTGCACGGTGTCGGTTGCTCACCAGGGGTTGTTGAAGGCGTCACGCGCGTCATCCATTCGCCACGCGATGACGTCCGGCTCAATGGCGAGATTCTCGTGGCCGCGCGCACAGATCCCGGATGGGTGCCGCTCTACCCCTCCGTTTCAGGCCTCCTGATCGAACGCGGCAGCGTCCTCTCACACTCCGCCATCGTCGCGCGAGAAATGGGCATTCCCGCGATTGTCGGCATCCCCAACCTGCTGTCGTTCGTGCAAGACGGCCAGCGCGTCCGCATGGATGCCAGCGCCGGCACCGTCACCCTGGTTGGCTGCTGACGGTGCCGCGGCAGGAAAGGCGGCCTGTTTCATGATTGCGGATTCCGCGCGTTGTGGTAAGATTTCGCGCCGTTTTCCAAAGCAAGCGAAGGGACATCACATGAAGCAGTACAAGGTCGGTCTGGTGGGCATCGGTGCGGTGGGCACGGAGATGGTCAAGGTTCTGCGCCAGCGGAAATTTCCCGCCAGCGAGATCCGCATCCTGGCCACGCGCGAGCGCGACGAAGAGGTCGCGGGTGAGACGTTCCATGTGCTGGAGGCCAAGCCTGAAGCGTTCGACGGCCTGGATATCGTGCTCTTCGCCGGCACCGAGGGCTCCAAGGGTGCCTCCAAACAGTACGGCTGGGAGGCGGTCAAGCGCGGCGCGGTGGTGATCGACAATGGCGATGACTACCGGATGGACGACCGCGTGCCGCTGGTGATCCCGGAGATCAACCCCGAGGCGCTCGACCGCCATCAGGGCTTCATCGCGAACCCGAACTGCAGCACGATCATCACGCTGATGGGCATCGCGCCGCTGCACAAGCAGGTGCCGCTGCGTCACATGACCGCCGTGACTTTCCAGTCCGTGAGCGGCACCGGGCGCGCGGCGATCGAGGAGCTGGAGCAGCAGGCGCGCGCGTACGCGACCGGCGACGCGATGGCTGTCAATGCCTACCCCCACCAGATCGCCTTCAACGTCCTGCCGCAGATCGGCGGGGCCAAGAAAGAGATGCCGGGCTTCACGTCGGAGGAGGCCAAGATGACCTTCGAGTCGCGCAAGATCCTCGGCAGCCCCGAGCTGCGCATCGCGAGCACCTGCGTGCGCGTGCCGGTCTTTTATGCCCACTCCATCGCCATCCACGCGGAGTTCAGCGCGCCGATGTCGCCGGAACAGGCGCGCGAGATCCTCGCCCGCACCGAAGGCGTCAAGGTCATCGACGATCTGGCGGCCGCGCAGTACCCGATGCCGCTCTTCACCGGCGGCGGCGATGACGTGGGCGTGGGACGCATCCGCGTCGACCCGAGTGTCGAAAACGGCCTGGCGCTCTGGTGCTGCGGCGATAACATCCGCAAGGGTGCCGCGCAGAACGCCGTTCAGATCGCGGAGACCATGATCCGCCGCAGCCTGATCTAAACTTCCGCAACATTACAAAATAGTAATTTATTCTTGCCCGGATTCCCCCGTTCATGGTAACGTCGCACCATGAACGGGGGGTTGTCATTTCTGGCAGATGATCGGACGTTGCTAGGGAGCGGCGGCGGCATTGCCACCGCATGCCGGGGACGAATCTGTGCGTCAAGTTCTACCATCGGGACAACGCGCTGCCCCCCGGGACGCGCCTGACGACGCGCCTGACAATCGCTTGGGGCCGCACCTGCCGTCTCGCCAATGTCAACTACCGCGAATGGCAGTATCACCAACGCCTGATCCGACAGCTTCCGGTTGATCTGGCCGCCGTCTTCCCGGAGCACACCGAGCCGGTATACCATCCGGCGTTGGGCTGGGGCATCATCGAAACGTTGATTCTGAACACCGATGGCACACGGCCGCGCAAACTGGCCGACGAACTCCAGGTGCAGGTGCGGCGCAACCCGCAGACCGGCCGCGCGCTGTATGACGCGGTCGAACAGCTCTTCAAGCGGTTGGCGGCGCACGGGGTCTGCTTTTTCGACTCCTCCAACATTCTGGTGCAATGGACCGGCCCCGAGGCTTTCAGGCTGCGCATCGCGGATTTTGAGCCGAGCTGCCGCGCGCCGATTCCCGGGCTTTCATGCATCAATTTTTATGTCCGCTGCAAAGTGCGCCGACGCGCCACACGCTACCTGCGTCGGCTTGACGCGATCCTCAACGGCGCGTGCAACGAGTCGACTGTACCGCACCCGCAGCGCGTCTCGATCTTGCGGCGCCTCGCGCTGGACTCCGGCCTGATGATGTGACCGGCGTCCTCCGTGGGCGGCAGGGGTGCGCGAAGATCATGCGTTTCTGGTGAAAACGATGTGCAAGACTGGGGGCGCGGACGGCCCCGTCTGCGGGAAAGGCTGCCTACCGCAACGAGAAGACCGTGCCGGGCGGCACCAGGATCACTTCGCCCGAGTCGAGCTGCTTGACCGGCTGGCCGGCGGGTGACGTGATGCGCGCAAGCTGGTCCGGTGTCAGCGTGGCGGCGCTGCCCACAAAGAGCCGGTTCGCGCCGCCGCTCTTGAAGTTGCGCAGCACGAGCGTGCCTTGCCATGCTTCCGCCGCGCTGTCGGCGCAGACCAGCGTGCAGACGCCGCTGCCGAAATCGATCTCCGACGCGCCGTCCACATCCAGCGTGCCGACCGTCTCGCTGTAGCCGTCCAGGGCAAGCGTCCCGCCGTTCAGCCGCAGCGCGCTGGCGTCCGCGATGCGCTCGGCCGCGCCGAGGCGCAGGCGTCCCGCCTCCACC
>Ga0265294_10007031_pt1 | contig 13416 bp, 10 predicted proteins | sample MunlanPumphouse3_FD_192504 | JGI IMG/M metagenome (GOLD analysis project Ga0265294, IMG submission 192504) | Groundwater microbial communities from a municipal landfill in Southern Ontario, Canada - Pumphouse #3 | ecosystem: Environmental > Aquatic > Deep subsurface > Groundwater | place... | reverse complement strand
ACTGTCCGCATTACCGCCCATCGCGAAGCATGCAGACGGGCGCAGATAAGGTGGAACATGTTCGACATCCTCATGGACGATGTGCAAAATGTGCCCGAACCCCGTGAAATCGCCTGCATTGCGATCTAAGGTGCATATGTGAACCTGGAATCCGTCCCGTGAGGCATTGTGTCGGCCGTAAAGATTCCCGCCACCAGCAAAAGAGAGTGTTCCGGTCAAAGAAAATCCACGAGATGAAAACGACATATCCCTAATGAAATAACAGATTTGAAGTATGGCCCACACAATACAGTACGGAGCTGATGTTTCGTGGGGCTCTTCAAATCATACTTCGAAAAAAGAAAACAAAAGTATGACGAAAAGGTGAAGATCTGTTCCGAACTTATTTCGGAAGTTGAAAGGATACAGAGTTCCGTCGCCTGCCTGTTCTCTGACGCGGAGACGTATGTGGAACCGGGAGCAGATCTTGAACTGAGAGGAATGTTCGAAGCCCTCCGCATACCTTCCGATCTCAAGAAGGTGTCCGATTACAAGTCGCTCGTATCGAAGAGGGAATCCCTCAGGTCCGTCTTCCATGAACTAGACGGCAGGATCGTGGCACATAACGATGACCTTACCCGGAAAAGGATAGCCGAGGCTATGAAAATCATCGGCACAATCGAAGGAAGGTCTCCGGACGAGCAGCAATGGTCCTGCATCGTAAGAGAATTCCACAATCAGCTTGTGGTCGCCGGTGCCGGGACCGGGAAGACCTCCGTCGTTGTGGGGAAGGTCAAATATCTTCTTCAAACGGGAGGATGTGGTCCGGAGGACATTCTGGTACTGTCGTTCACCAATGCATCCGCGTCGGAGATGCGCGAAAGGATCCGTTCGGAGACCGGCTGCGACATCCGCGCGATAACATTCCACAAGCTGGGCAAGGACATAATCGCGGAAGCGGAGGGCAGGTCCCCGTCTGTAACCAACATCGATCTGAACGAATTCGCGGCCGAACAGATAGAGGTGTTTCTGAAATCCGACATATTCGCCAGGAATCTGATGAAGTACCTTCTTTTCGCACACGGTCAAAAGGAAAGGGAGAAGAAATTCGAGACCGAAGAAGAGTATCGGAAATACATCGTCTCTGACCCGTACGTGACCCTGAAGGGAGAGAAGATAAAGAGCCAGGGCGAACTGGACATCGCAAATTTCCTTTCTATCAACGGCATCGGATATGAGTACGAGCGCCCTTACGAAAAAGACACCGTCGACGGCAAGCACTCACAATACTGCCCCGATTTCTTTCTGACGGAACATGGCATCTATATCGAGCATTTCGGAATAGACCGCAACGGGAACGTTCCTGATTATTTTTCCTCCGAGGACGGAAAAACGCCCTCGGAGACTTACCGCGATTCAATGGAATGGAAGAGAAGGCTTCACAAAGAAAACGGAACGATGATGATCGAATGCTACGCCTACGAGGGGCCGGAGGGGACCCTCCTTGACAACCTCGAGAGGAAGTTGACGGAACACGGCGTGATTATGCGACCGATGTCGCCGCAGCAGATCCTGGATTCAATGGACGGGGAGATAAAAGGTGGGCTGCCCGAGCTCACAGCAAAGATAATCACCCTCATCAAATGCAGGGGCGGTACGGTAGAAGGCGCCCTATCGGGTGCCAAGCTGACATGGGGCGACAGGATGCTGCTGTCCATAGTGAAGCCGGTCTTCCAAGCCTACGAGCAGGCCTTGGCCGAAAGAGGGGAGATCGATTTTAACGACATGATCAACAAAGCGGCCTTGGAAGTACGGAACGGAAGGTACGCCAATCCCTACAGGTACGTGATAGTGGACGAATATCAGGACATTTCCACATCCAGGTTCAACCTTCTACGCAGTCTGAGGGAGGACCGGGATTACAGATTGTTCTGCGTCGGCGACGATTGGCAGAGCATATACGGGTTCAACGGGAGCGATATCGGCTTCACGTTCGATTTTATGAAATATTGGGGGCCGACCGACATCTGCAGGATCGAGAGGACATACCGCTTCCCCAGGGGGACCGCCGAGATAAGCGGCGAGTTCATCATGCGAAATCCGAAACAGATGAGGAAAGACATCCTTTCGGACATCGAGGGCGACGAGGTCCCGATGGAAGTCGTCATTGAAAAAACCGAAAGGGACGCCATGGGCACGATGTACCACATGCTCGATTCCTTTCCGGACGGGTCCACCGTGTTCATGATAGGACGTTACACTTTCGACATCGACAGATTGCGGAACACAGAGCGTTTCACGTCCTTTTACGATAAAACGACAGGGACGGTCCGTATGGTCTACAAGGGCAGGGAGGACCTCAAGATCAATTTCATAACGGCCCATAAGTCCAAGGGGTTGCAGGCCGACTACGTGTTCATAATCAACAATCTTGACGACCACAAGGGGTTCCCCTGCAAGATAGCGGACGAAGGCATCGTCGGATCTCTGACAGGCGGAGGAGAATCTTTCCCGTTCGCCGAGGAGCGGAGGCTTTACTACGTGGCCATGACGCGCGCCAAACGTAAAACCGTCATACTGGCTGAAGAATCAAGGACGTCAGAGTTCGTCAACGAGCTGGAACATCGTTACGGCGACAGGCTGTCAGATAAAACGAAGATATGTCCGATGTGCGGTGGAAGGCTCGTGAAAAGGAGCGGACAGTACGGCGAGTTCTACGGATGTTCCAATTTTCCGTCCAAGGGATGCAGATTCAAGAAGAAGATCTGATGGCTTTTCAAAATTTAGCAATCTGGCTAATTCTTCGTTCAGCGGTCGTCGTCGCCTTCGGGATGCGGGTCGGATGCGACTGCGACGTCTTCGCCGGCCCCCCGTCCGTCAAGTACCTTTTTATGTTCCGTGATCCGCCGGACATCCGGCCCCAGCAGGCCGGTCGCGGCCTTGAAGGTGAGTATCGCTCCGATGGCCAGCAGAGGCATCCCCACGGAATAGTAAACCAAGGAATCAGGCAGGAACGGGTAGATGGAGAACGCCAGGAAGACAAGGAAGGCTACGGCGGACATGGTCATGTTCTTCTCCTTGTACGCGGAGACGGCGGCGAACAGCATCACGATCCCGAGCAGGACGTCGAGCTCCTCCACGCCCCCGAGGTCCAATGCCAGCGCGGATACGGAGAACGTCAGTGTGGACGATCCGAACATCAACGACATCATGCCGGAGGTTATCTTGCCGGCGGTGAGGCCGAGCGCGGCATAGTAGAGGATTATCAGCGACATGATCGCCTTGGCGATGTCGTACGGGGTGTTGGACATGACTACGAAGTTCAGGGCCGCGTTCAGGTAGAACGCCCCGACCATGAAGGACAGCAGCCCCATGACGACGAAACCTCCCGTTCCCACCGCCGAATTGGCGACGGAGGCCTTCTCGTCCTCCTGCCATGGGTACGTTCTCTTGTCGGATACGATGGTATACCACGCGGACCATCCGTAAAGAAGCGATGTGACGGCCGATATCAGGCATGCTACGCCGATCCATCCGAGAGAAAGGCCTCCGATCAGCGAATATGTCATCGCCCCTACGGCCATCACGCCGGTGCCGATGGCCAGAAGGCCGTCCCCCCTGAGGGCGAAAGATGCCGCGGGAAGCAGAAGGAACGCACCGACCATCAGGTCAAGCGACGAGATGTCGCCGCCGCCCAGCAGGGCGGACGCGGAGAACACGACCGTGCTGGTCCCCGACAGGATGAGCGCCAGCCCCTCGGGTATCGCACGTTTTGAAAGGATATACAGGCCTATGATGAGGACGAGGGACATCATTATGAGCTTTGCCATGTCGTACGTCATCGGGTCTGACAGACGGGCGCCCGTCTGGAAACTTATGTAATAGACGCCCACGACGAAGTTAACGAGACCGTAAAGTACCATGCCCGCGACTATCGCTCCGATGCTGTCCCGTGCGTGATATGGCCGCGGAACGAATTTCCAGTTCATCCTATGATCCTCTCTGCCGTGTCTGAGAAAGAGATGGCCGTTCGGTATCGCCAGTGTCGTTATTAACCGTTGCGAAATTATGCGTTTTCCTTAAGTGCCGTAAACCAGGCCGTGCAAGTGTATTTCTTCGGCGGCAAAGGCATGCCAATCATTCAGGCGGGTCTTCGTCCGACGACAGGTGAAGAACCTGTCAGGTCATCTCTCAGATGTAGAAGTAGTAGGCGTTCAGAAGATAATCTTCCCCGTACTTCTGCGCCAGCGTATGCAGCGTGTTCTTAACGGACCGCAATTCCGCGTTTCCCGACATGAAGGCGTTCAGAGTATCGCGGAAGCGCTTCTTCTCGGGCTCCGTCGCCTTATCTTTGACGTACCCCCATACGTGCTGCGCCGCATCGACAGCGTTGTTCGTTCCTATAGGCGTGACCAGCGATTTTTCGATCGAACGGTACATCTCGAGGGCGGGATAGGACGTCTTGTCTTTCAGCAGCTCCCTTATCGCATGATATCTGTCGGGGGCCCTCTCCATCACTGAGTACTTGTAGCGCGCCCATTCGGCCTCGAGAGCTTTCATGCCCCTGTCCGAGACGCAGTTGATGCATTTCAGGGCGGAGAGGTTCTTGTCCTTAACTTCGAGCATGATGTCCGTCCCGGTACGGGAGGCCTCTCCGTAATAGTCGAGGAACTCGTCGATCCTTATGGATTCTGAATGGGCGCCCGGCCTCTTGCCAAGATTCTGTTGCGAATAGTGGACCTTCTGAGGGCCGTCCTCCTCCGTCCAGGTCTTTTTGCATTCCTCTATCCATTCCACGTCCCTGCGTGAAGCGTCCACGGGGTTCACCGCGTTGTGCAGGTTGTCGTAGACCGCCGGCATGCCTGCTTCGGACGCGGTCTCGATGACGTCCCGGATGTCGAACAGCTTGTCGTCGTTCTCCAGCACAAGCCTTCTCTTCACGGCGGGGTCGAGACGCTTGTATCTCGACACGAAACGTTCTTTTGCACGTTTTTTATCGCCGTAGACTCCTCCGAGGTGCAGTATCATCTTATGCTCCGGACCTAACTCTAAACCGTCGAGCACCTTCGCGTGGTATTCCAGGTCCTTCGCCGCCCTGTCCGCTATGTTCTCGTCGGTCGAATTCAGCACGGTGTACTGACCCGGGTGCATCGACACCCTCATCCCCGTTCTACGGACCTCTGCGCCGATGGAGCCGAGCTTTTCCGAATAACGTTCCTGCCACGGAAGCTTTTCCGCAAGGCTGGAGCCGAAAGGAATTACGTCCGAGGAGATCCGGAACATCCGGATGCCGTTTTTTGCGTTATAGGATACGAGCCTTCCGAGGGCGTCGAGGTTGCTCCCGATAAGCGATAGAAGCAGATCATCGTCCGCGTTCTTCATGATGCAGCCCTTCATGCCGCTTCCCGGCACGCCCAGCGCGAGGCACGCGTATCCGATGCTCATATGACATCCCTTCCGCGCCTCAGGTACATAACGGGGTATAGGCCGGTCCGAGATATTATATTTCTTTACGGGCCGGACGACTCACTCTGATTTCCGGACGACAGGGAATCTGATTATCGTCTTCAACCTGCTCTCTTCCACTCGGTTAGGGTCAGAGAGATATATCTCGTGATATGGGCCGTTCACGGCGTACTCTTTCTCTTTGATGTAATTCATCATCTTGCCGACAGATTCACCGACGGAACTGTAGCTTCCCATGTGCAGCATCTGTACCGAGGGACCTTCTTCTGTTTCGAGAAGATACGCCTTGTCCAGGTCCAGTCCGGGCTTCTTTTTCTTCACAGACTCCTTTATTGCTTCGAAGAACTCCTCGTCCACGAATTCGGGCTGGCGGATCGCCATCTTCCAGACCCAGGTGCTCTCGTCCTCGACGCAGAAGGGAGTATCGAGAGTCCCGTACAGACCCTCGGGCGGCATCACGGTGTACTCATAGTAATCTTCAGGCTGGACTCCGTGCATCCTGCACAGCCTGATCCCGTATGCAAGGTTGAAAATGACCTCCATCATCTCCTGGATGTTCTCTCCGGTCAGCGGTCCGCTGCCGTCCACGGCGATGAACTTCATGGATGGGACGGAAACTTCGAAGATGCCTTCTTTCGGAGAGTACAGGTCCTTGCGCTCTTTCTTGAAATCTCTTTTCATATCGAGGCCTTTTTTTGCATCGTCTTATGATATTATTAATTCCGATACTTCGCAAAAAGACGATTTCGGAATAGCATTATGCACGATTTAACGAAATTATGGTCCGGGCCGTCCCTGAAGACCTCCGATCTCATCGTCAATGAATCAGGATTATACGTACGGACATCTTCGTGACGGTCCGTACGTGGTGCACTTCGTCGACGCCAAGACGCTGGTGAACTCCCGCGGAGGGATGAACGTCTACCGCGGGTGCACCCACGGCTGCATCTATTGCGATTCGCGCAGCAGATGCTACCGTTTCACTCACCCCTTCGAGGACGTGGAGGTCAAGCGGAACGCACCGGAGCTTCTGGAGAAGACGTTATCGTCCAAGCGGAAGAAGTGCATGATAGGCACCGGCTCCATGAGCGACCCCTATATGTACTGCGAGGATGAATTGAAGATGACCAGGAGGTGCCTCGAGGTCATAGAGCGCCACGGTTTCGGCGCGACCCTGATCACCAAATCGGACTTGCTACTTCGCGACATCGATCTTTTGGAGAGCATCAACCGGAAGGCGAGGTGCGTGGTGCAGATGACGCTCACCACCTACGACGAGGAGACGTGCCGCATACTGGAGCCCGACGTCTGCGGCACGGAGAGGCGCTTCGAGGTCCTGAAGGAGCTGCGGGACAGGGGGATACCAACCGTGGTGTGGTTGACTCCGATACTTCCGTTCATCAATGACACTTGGGAGAACATATCCGGAATACTGGGATACTGCGAGGAGGCCCGCGTCAGAGGCGTGATATGCTTCGACATGGGGATGACCCTCAGGGATGGCGACAGGGAATACTACTACACCGCATTGGACGAACACTTTCCCGGCCTCAGGGACAGGTACGTCCGGACCTACGGCGACTCGTATGTTATACGTTCACCGAACGCAGACGTTTTGATGAGGATGTTCAGGAGCAGATGCATGGAGAACTGCATGATATCCGACCCGGACGCCTGTTTCGAGTTCATCGGCCGTTTCCCGGATAACGTCAGACAGACCACGCTCGATGTCTGATCTATCGGCATTTTCCTTTCATTCGGTCCACTAGGATTCGATATTTTCCATGTTGTCCCAGTCGTCCGTCGCTTAAAGGTAAACCATAAAGCCCGCCATATGCATCATCTGCAACCATGAGGCCAGAAAGCGACAAGCGGCCGGAAAACGTAGGCGACCGCTACGGATTCGATAGATTCAGAGAGGCCAACGCCGGATTCGGCCGCGGAGAGATCGGTGTCAAGGAATACAAGGGCATCTCGGGAAGATACGGCAGCTACGCGCAGAAGGGCAGGGAGAAGCACATGGTGCGCCTGCGCCTCGCGGGAGGCGATGTCTCGAAGGAGAAGCTTAGGTTCATCTCCGACGTAATATCCAGATACGACGTTGAGATGGTGCACGTCACCACATGCCAAGCCATCCAGCTTCACGGCCTCTCCGGGGAGCAGGCCTGCGACCTGGCGGAGGAGGCCTGCGCCAACGGCATCATCACAGTAGGCGGAGGAGGCGATTATCCCCGTAACGTTACGGCCTCGCCGTTATCCGGCGTGGAGAAAGGCGAGTCGTTCGATGTACTTCCTTATGCGAAGGAGGCGGAGAGGTATCTGCTGGGCATTGTAGATGACGTAAAGTTACCGCGCAAGCTGAAGGTTGGCTTCTCGAACTCCGTCGCCAACGAGACCCATGCCACGTTCAGGGACCTGGGTTTTATGGCCAAACCCAACGGGACGTTCGACGTCTACAGCGCCGGAGGGCTGGGCAACGAGCCGAAGATGGGGCTTCTCGTGGCAGAAGACATAGAACCGTCGAAAACGCTCTATTGCATCAATGCGATGGTCGAAATATTCGTGAAGCACGGCGATTACAATAACAGGGCGAGGGCCAGGACACGTTTTATTCAAGAAACCCTCGGAAGGGACGGATACATGGAGGCGTACAGAACGGAGCTGGACGCCGCTCTGGCGGAAGGCGGGATGGACATCGCCGTTCACGATGCATCAGTGGACAAGAAGGGATCCGGAAATGCGAAGGGGAAGAGGATACGCCCCCAGAAACAGGACGGGCTGTATTACGTTTCGTACCATCCCATCGGAGGGGACCCGTCGCCGTCCAAGCTGAGGGAGATATACGAAACGATAAGGGACATGCCGAACGTGGGGCTGCGCACGTCCCCGGACCAGACGATCCACGTCATAAACTGCACCGCGGAGGAGGCGGAGAAGGTATCGTCAGTGACGGAAGACGGGGCGGAGACCCTTTTCGAATCGTCCGTTTCATGCGTTGGATCAGAAATATGCCAGCAGGGGCTGAGGGACTCCCGTGGGCTGCTTGAAGAACTCGTTAAGATGTCGAGGAGGAACAAGTTTGCCGACGGGGTGTTGCCGAGGGTGAACATCTCGGGCTGCGGCTCTTCCTGCGCCACGCATCAGATCGGGACCATCGGCTTCCAAGGTACGTCGGTCAGGGAAGGCGGTATGTCGGTACCTGCGTTCATGGTGTCCGCCGACGGGTCCCATCTGGCGGGAGAGGAGAGGTTCGGCGGGCCGGTCGGGAAGATGAAGCAGTCGGACATCCCGTTATTCCTGGAGGACGTCGGGAAGGCCGTAAGTGCGGCAGGGACGGACTACAGGTCGTGGTTCGATTCCGACAGGAGTGCGTTCATGGAGATTGCCGGAAAGTATGTTGTGGGGGAATAAGAGGGAACGGCCGGAGCTGTACCGTGCCGTAGCCGAATGGTCCCCGGGCACGCTGAACTGACCGTCCGTGTTCAGCTCAGCACGTCGGACATCTCGTACACGACGCCCTTCTTCTGGGAGACGACCCACTTAGCGGCCATCACCGCCCCGCCCACGAAGATCTCCCTCGAATGGGCCTGGTGGCGCAGCTCGATGCGTTCGGAGTTCCCGACGAACATCACGGTGTGGTCACCGACTATGTCGCCGCCTCTGACCGCGTGTATTCCTATTTCTTTACCGCGGGGGCAGATCCCTTCGCGCCCGAAGACGAATTCTTTTCCGCCCATCTCCTTGCTGATGATCTCGGCCGCGGTCATCGCGGTGCCGCTGGGAGCGTCCTTCTTCTGGTTGTGGTGCGCTTCTATGATCTCCACGTCGTATTCGTCTCCCAGGTACCTTGCGGCTTCTTTGAGGAGTTTGAAGAAGACTCCGACGCCGATCGAGTAGTTGGACGATATCACGGCGGCGACGTTGTTCTTGATGACCGCATCCGTTATGTTGGTCTTCTGCTCCGCCGTCAGTCCGGTGGTGCCGATGATGAGGTTGACCCCGGCCGCCGCAGCGACCGGTGCGTTGGCGGCGGTCGCGACGGCGATTGTGAAGTCTATGAGCACGTCGGTCTTGCTTTCCTTGAGGACGGAGGACAAGTCCTTGGAGTCCGACACGGGGACGTCCAGCTTACCGACCCCGATGACCTCTCCTATGTCCTTGCCTATGTTGACGAGGTCGAAGGCCGCCGATATTTTCATTCCGTCGGTCGCCAGGAGACGGCGGATGATCAGGCTGCCCATCCTGCCGCAGGCGCCCACCAGCGCGACCCTGGTGTCGCTCATTGGAGCGCCCCCTCATGGGACGGGCGGATATGCGAAGAGGTCATGCGGGATTCGACTTTGATTTCAGTGCACATGTACATAGGAACGCAATCCGAACAGGGATATTTAACGGATGGCGTGGAGGGCGGAGAGGCGATACCAGATGCCGTCACGGGAAGGACGCGGATTTCCATGCTCAACGATCGCAGGCCCTCCGGTTACTGTTTTTATATCATCAATTGAGGCGGAGGCGCCCCGCAATATGGATTGCAAACACGGAGGTCGACAGCTGTGTCTTTTTCTCGGTGGCATTTTCGGAGGTGAGAATATGAAGATGTTTTCAGATTTGCGACGGCATCCACCATGGATGTCCACAGGCTTCACTTTAAATAGTGTGTGAAAAAGTTGTAATCTGATGTTGAAGTTTTACACATTCCGATGAATAAAATTTTAACATATCGATGGTAATTTTTGGAAATCCTTTGTATTTTCATCTTATTTTGAGCATATCCCGAGTCTGAGCAACACGCTTTACGGCAATCGGGGAATGAATTCGATGCTTTCTGGGTCTTCGGGCCCGAATGCCAAGATCGATCTCCCGTGTGTCTTGTTTTTCAGACACGATGTTTACGTTTCGGCTCTCGCCTCCCGGTTCATTCGACCTCGATGTACGATCCGAGATGTACGTTGCTGTTGTTACGAACGATTATCTTTCTGTCGATCTGCTGCTTCAGGGCCTCGACGTGTGATATTATCCCGATCAGCACATCGGATTCGCTGAGCTCCATCAGCATCGCGATCGATGCTTTGAGGGCGTCCTGATTTAGCGAGCCGAACCCCTCGTCGACGAACAGCGTATCGACGCGTATGCCTCCGTTAACTCTCTGGATCATATCGGACCGCCCGAGCGCGAGCGACAGCGCCGCCATGAATGATTCTCCGCCGGACAGCGTTTCAGACGGTCTCGATCTTCCGGTGTAGTTGTCGAAGACGTCGATATCGAGTCCGAATTTAGACCTGCTGTCTTTGGTTTCCTCACGTGGGACCAGCTCGTACCTGCCGGAGGTCATCTTCCTCATCCTAAGGTTGGCGAAGTGCAGGACCCGTTTGAAATAAAGCGACTGTATGAAGGTCTCGAACGACATCTTGTCCCCCACAGCTCCGGAGGCGACGTCCGCTATCTCTTTGATGTCCTGGCGCTTCTTCGAAAGCTCCATCATATTCTTAGACGCTTTATCGATTGTGTCCATTGCGTTTCTGTTTGTAGCGAGGCGCGAAGATAGGATTGTGATCCTGGAGTTCATCGCTTTGATGGCATTATCTATCTCGTCGATCTTCGAATCGAAGGACGACAGGTCTGCCGGTTCTTTGCCATGGGTCTCCTTCGCAAGCCGTTCCAGATCTTTTCCGTTGATACTGACCTCGTTGTCGAATGTCACTATTTCTTCTGCATAGATTTTATATCGGGTTCCTTGGAGAGTAACATCGCTGCTTAGTCGTAGTTGATGGACAGCCTGCGGTAGATCTCTTCGAGCTCGCCTTCTTTCGACGATATAGATTTTCTCTTTTCTTCGATCTGATTTTTGTGGCCCCTCAATTCAGTATCGGCGGAAGCTAGATCGAGTTCTACCTTGTTCAGCTTCGTCTCTGCTTCCGAGACGGCGGAATCGATGGCTGAGGAGCTGATGTCGTTCTCACTTACGATGAAACCTCACGCGAACGGCGTCATCAGAGGATATTCAGCGATTTCGGGCCGATAACATCCCGTCTCAGAGGCAGAAGACCGTCCGTTCCGGTGTCGAATGCACCCGGACAGACGGACATTGGTGCATTCGCGGGCCGAAAAAGGCCAAGTGAGAACGCGGACGATATGTACAGACTCCGATCGTCTCAGCGAAAGCGCTGTTCTGAGTTCACATAAGTGTCAAATGCGGGATCAAAGAAAAAAATCACTGGGCAAAGCCCAGTGTATGAAAGGTTTTTTCGGTTTACAGGCGCGGGCAGGTCACGTCCGACGCTTTGATTATGCGGTCCATATCAGCGCGCTGAGAGGAAGAGAGAGGCGTCCTCTGAGGTTCATTTTTAAGAATCTCCACGACCCTGTCGTGAGCTACGGTCGTTAGATCCTTGCTTCCTCTTCTGGCCCATGTTTCAACCATTTCGCGGTTGAAGAGTTTGGGGTTGGACGGCGCATCTATGTTCTCCATTGTGTTCTTCTCTCCGAGGAAGTCACGTCCGATTCCCACCCTCTTTATTCCATCATAGTCCAACGTATCCTCGGTGACCTCTATCCCATTGTATGGGAAGTAGTTCATACCGTTGATCTCGTTGTCGATGATCAGATGGTCAATCTCTCGCTTTTGCCGAATCCGGACAGGACCACTCTTATGCAATTTGAAAAAAACGGACTTTACTCGAATGGATACAGAAGAGCGTTGATTCCTTATTTTCAACATTATTACTTCACGAGAGGCGATTCGAGCATAATTTATCGTCTGGTGTTCGGATTTCAACCAGAGGTCTACAGGATCATGTGGGGCAACAGCGAGCTGCTATGTTGTGGAAGACTCAAGAACTTCGATCTAACGAAGGAACTTGGTAAAATCGACGTTCCGGTCCTGCTGATATCTGGCGATAGAGACACCGTCCGTACCGAGACCATGAAGAAATACCAGGATATGTTCCCTCGCGCTCAGCTAGCAATCGTGCCAGCATCAGGACATATGATCTATAATGAGCAGCCTGGCATAGTGAAGAAGATAATACGGAGCTTCGTCAGCGATGTAAATAATTATTCAAAAAAAGAAGTGAAATCGATGATAATGTCAGCACAATAAAAAGTGTAATGGCCCTTGGATAATCGCAATAATGCCTCCAATGTGTGTGTCAACCATTGAACATGATCATAACTGATTTCAAAAGCCCGCATATGGTGGATCGGACAACATAGTGTGATAAATCCTAATCTCCCGGCCGAGTATACCTAGGTTCAGTCGTCGGGTCCGATCTGGGGTTCGTCGGCCCCAGGCAGTTCGATGTCCGCATACTCGGGGATCAGGAACGCCTTCAGGACGAGCTTGTGCAGTTTGGTGAGCTCCGTACGAATGGGTTTGTGTCTTCCTTCTATCTTGGTCGCCCGTAGCAGTTTCATCTCGTCGATGATCTCCCGTTCTGTGCGGTTCTTCAAATCGTCGTTGGAATATATCACGTGTTTCAGTTCCAACGATATGCATAATGCGACGAATTGAATGAACGCCTTGCCGCCCATTGCCTGTTCCGTGGCCACCCTCAGCCTGTTAAAGTCCTGGTCGTTCTTCATGTCGTCGAATGATGATTCTGCGGTTTCCTTGCACCTGTAGATCTCCAACGCCTTCACAGGGTCATTCTCGTGATTGGATATCAGCACGAGGAATCCGGCACGTCTGTTCCTGTATTCGCGTATTATGTTCTCGTTCGGTATGACCTTACTTCCGCGTTTCGGCGTCTCATCGATCGTGAAGTATATTTCTGCGAACGGTACTTCGAATTCAGGCAGCGTCTCGTTCTTCTCCAGCAGCGCCCTGCATTTGTCCAGGCGGTCCATGAACCTCTTGCGGTCGTTGTAGCGTTTGGTCTTGTCGTAATAGATATGGGTGTAACATATGTGTCCGCCCCAATCCTTGAGCGAGGTGGTGAGGAACACATTGCTGCCAATTATCTGATGATAATT
>Ga0265294_10007030_pt1 | contig 13417 bp, 13 predicted proteins | sample MunlanPumphouse3_FD_192504 | JGI IMG/M metagenome (GOLD analysis project Ga0265294, IMG submission 192504) | Groundwater microbial communities from a municipal landfill in Southern Ontario, Canada - Pumphouse #3 | ecosystem: Environmental > Aquatic > Deep subsurface > Groundwater | place... | reverse complement strand
GAAAAGACAAAAGCTTACATTATTTAAGAACCAAAAATCAACAGGAAGTAGATTTTTTAATTAGTGATAAAAATAATCAAGTTGAGAATATTATTGAACTTAAATCTAGTGACGCTAATTTAAGTAATAGTCTGCAGTATTTTGCTAAGAAGTATAATTTTAAAGCTATTCAATTAGTGCATCATTTAAAACAAGAAAAGCAAATAGGAGATTTAAAGATATTAAAGCTAGAGAATTATCTTAAAGTTTTATATTTGTAGTAAAAAAGAGAGATTCGCCGTATTATAAGAATATAATTTAATATAAACTAATATTTTACAATTTTTTATGTTTAAAAAAATTAAATTTATTAAAATAATGTATCTTGACGGCGGTATCTGGAGCGTCGGATATTTCTCTTCAACAATTAGGTTGAATAAAGAGCAGATAAAAAAGTATACAATGTGGCAAAGCCAGAAGAATCTACTGCAAGCAGCTACACTCGGATTCTAATGAAAATCCCGGAAAGGAAACCCCGTATGAAAAAAGCTATCCGAATAGGATAGCTTTTTAAGTGCGGGGAGGAGGCCATTGTCTTTTTTTATTTGTTTAAAATAATAATTTTTTTAAGTTTGCTATAAAAATATTTAAACTGTAGTTGTTAACGTATCTTTCTCTGGCCGTTTGGCCTAAATTTTCTCTTAGTGTCTGATTTTCGCTTAAACGTTTAATAGCGCGCTCAAGAGCTTTAGCATTTTTAGGTTCTATAGTAATGCCCGTTTTTTCATTAATACTCACTTCTTCTACGCCTGTGTTTAGTTTAGTGTTAATGATTGGCTTGCCAGCCGCCATTGCTTCTAACTGAACTAGACCAAAAGCTTCACTTCTGGCAATAGATGGGAATAGAAATACATCACAGGCTAAAAAGAATGGCTTGAGACTCTTTTGAGGAGGAATAATTTGTACTTTATTTTGAAGATTTAACTTAGTAATTAATTTTTGGAAAGATTTCGCTTCTGGACCAGAGCCAATAATGAGAAGTTTAGCAGAAACTGTTGGCATTGCTTCAATGGCATATTCAAAGCCTTTATAGTACACTAGACGCCCGACAGCAAGCAGGAGTGGATGTTGAGGGCTATATTTATCTTTAATGTATCTAGCTTCAATTTTATCACTTTCGCTATAGCTTATATCTAAACCAAAGGGAAGCACTTTACATTTATTCTTTCTTTTGTTAAGGGATTTGGATGATTGGATTAAATTATGACTAGCAACCAGTATCATTTTTGCCTTATTGAGACTGTAGGCTATAAAGGGGGAGAAGGGTAGTACTGCTATTTTTTGACGAATGATATCAGAGTGATAATAGATGATTAGCTTTTCTTGAGGGATAAAAAATGTAAGAAAAGAAGCTAAAGGGAAAGGGTAGTGGATGATAAAAAGATCGTAATTTTTTCTAAGTTTAAAAAATAGTTTAAAAAAATCTAGTGATAGAGGCATGCCCAACTTTTTGCCCCAAGAAGAAGCCTTATATACTTTGATATTGTTTATGTCCTCTATTGATCGTGAGCCCTTTTCTTGGCAAACTAATATATCTACTATATATTCATTGCCATCACTCAAGTTTTCGGCAATATTTTTAACCACAGTTTCAATCCCGCCAATAACAGGGTGATATAGTTTATTTATTTGGAGGATTTTCATATTGATGTATTATTTCGGATAATTTTTTTGATGAATTTTTCCAATTAAATCTTTTAATGTTTTGTGCACCTTTTATTTTTAGAGCATCTGATATAGTTGTATTGTTTAATAAAATTTTAATTTTATTTTTTAAGTCCTTGTGACTAAATGCATCAAAAAATAAGACACTTTCCCCTCCTATTTCTTTAAAAGCTGGTATGGCAGAACATATAACTGGAATATTAAGGGATTGTGCCTCTAAAATAGGTATACCAAAACCTTCATATAAAGATGGAAAAATAAGAGCTTTTGCATGAGCAAGTAATCTGAATTTTTGATTATCGCTAATAAATCCAGTAAATTGAATAAATTGATTTTTGTATTTTTTTTCATTATTTTTAATTTTTTATCTGCCTTCCCAATAATGATTAATTTAATAGTATTTTGTTCTTGATTAATTAAGTGTGTTGCTTTTATTAATGTCTCTAAGTTTTTACGTGGGCGCGCATTTCCTATAACTATTATGTATGGAGAGGTCACAGGAGGCTTCTTAATTATATTTTTGTTTTTTATTGTAGGGGTGCCATTATAGATAATATCAATCGAGTTTTTTTTAAAATAAAGCTTTTCTATTAACTCTTGTTTTGAAAAATTAGAAACAGTAATAAAGTGTAACGAAAAGTGTTTAATAAAAAAAAGCGATAAGCGCCAATATGCACGTCCTAAATTATTTACTTCTGCTTTAATAATGAATGGTGCGGCATCATGTATTGTTACAATTTTTCTTTTATATAGCCAGGGACAGTTTAGTGATGCACAAAATAGTACGTCTATTTTTTCTTTTTTTAATAATTTTATAAAATTATATTGTTGAAAAATAAAAATAGATAATTTACTAATTTTTTTAAATTTTATTATTTTTAATTTTATAAAATTTGGTAAAGGTATTAAAAACTGGGCAGAAATATCATTCGCAAAAACGACTATTTCATCTTTATCATTGTATGGCCAATGACGAGTTATGTTGGCTAAAAAATTTTCTATTCCTTGGTAGCTATGATAAGGAAGAGCATTTATTGCTATTTTCATATTGTAATTATTTGGAGCTTCTTTTTATGGTCGTTAGCATGTATCTTTTATATATATCCAGTATTTTTATTGGGGTTATTGGTCTTATTTTATTTTTTAAATATTTAATAATGATTAATTTTGGTTTTTTAATAATATTTTTTAAATTTTTGTTTGGGTATTTAAAATTAGACCAAGGACTTATTGCGAGATAGTCAAAATAATATTTTTTATTTTTGCCATAATACAGATAGCTCCAAGGTTTTATTTTATCAGAATAATGTAAAATTACGGTATTTTTTTTTGGCATTGCATTATGTGACTCATGTTTTAAATCTACGTTAAATTTTGGTTCTAATTCTATCCAATTATTTTTAAATATACAATTTAATATATCTTGATCAGGGGCAATAAGTTGTGCGTGATATTTATTTATAAAGTCTATAAATTTTGGTAAAACATTATTTTGTCTCCAGTACTTTAAATTTATTAATAATACGCCTGCATTAAAATATGAATTTAATAATTTAGGATAAAAATATATCCTTAATATTTCTTCTGATTTAATATCTTTGACAGCTGCAATTGGTCGGTTATTTAAATCATGATTATATAAATTATATAAGTCATTTAGCACTACAATGTCACAATCAATATATAATACTTTGTTTATTGTATCTGGAAGAATCTCTGTTATTAATAATCTGTAATAAGTGGCCTTAGATAAATATCCTATTTCAGGAAAGCTATTAATCTTTTCATCTTCAATTTTATAAAAACAAATTTTTTGGTTGCCATCTTCTATAATTTTTTTGATTTTATTTTTATTAATTTCGGATATGCCTCCATCTAATATGTGAAAGATGATAGAATGGTTGTTTTTTTTATTTTTTAGTATCGAAACAATTGCAACACCCATGTGCTGTGCATAATTATCATCGCTAGCCATGAGAAGGTGAATAGATTCCATATGGATTTATATTTTAATTGATTTAAGATTTTTAAAGTGTTTATAAAATGGCTGCAAGGTATTAAATAGATTGATCTTCATAAAAAAGTATTTAAATAAACTGATATTAAAATGAGTATAGGTAGTTAATGTATCAGCGGCTTCATCTCGTATTATTTGATTTGGATGGCGTAAAGGAAATTCTAAATTGTCAATTTTAATATTTGCTAATTTGTCGTTTTCATTTTTACAATTTTCCGCTTCTTTACTGAAGCCAATATTACTGACTATATTTTTATTGGGATTAATAGATAAGCCGCCGTGATAGAATAATGTATAAGCCCATTGAAAGTCCCAAGTTTGTGAATGGTCTAAGTAGACTTGATCAAATAAGTGTTTCCATATTATTTGACTTTTTTTGTCGTGAAAAATATTGTTTAGTGTTTTTTGATTTAAAAATTCTTTATAACTCTTCATGTTAATATCATATTTCGCCCACGCTCTACGCCAGCTAGCCCATCCCCATATATGTGGTATTGTGGAAAAATAATAATCATCATCATGTGAAGATGTTTTTGTTGTTTGAAAAAAATTCCCCGAAATATGCATTATATTGCGATTATTCTTATATTTTTCTAGATTTTCTTCACAAAAAGCAAAAAAAGACGTACTTGGCACACAGTCATCTTCTAATATTATTCCCATTTCGTTATAATCAAAAAACCAATCTATCGCAGCACTGACAGCAATTTTTACTCCAATATTATTTTGTCTAAATAATGTTTTATATTCACAGGGCCAATCTATATTTTCTAAAATATATTCTCTTACGGTGCGACAAAGAACTGCTTCTTTTTGATCCCTTGGACCATCTGCAGCAATAAATAACTTTCTTGGTTTATATTTTCTGATTTCACTAAAAACTTTTTTTGTTGTATCTAACCGATTAAAAATAATTAATAGGACAGGAATTTTCTCGTTGTGCATATTAGTTAATAGAATTGAGATATTTTTTGTGAATTGTTTATAAATGAAGTAGGATTTTTAAATGTTATTCCTACCTCCCCCTCCTCCCCAAAACAGTGTTTAGGGTTTTGAAGATGACGGAGATGTCTAAATAAAGGGAACGATTTTTGATGTAATATAAATCGTTCTGTAGTTTTTTAAGAGTGTCTTCTGGGGTGGGGGAGTGATATTCTCCGGAGACTTGATCCCAACCACTTAGTCCTGGTTTAATCAGTAATCTAGTATTATAGAAAGGGACAAGGAGTGATAATTCTTTGGCTAGCTCTGGTCTCTCTGGTCTGGGGCCAATAAAGCTCATTTGTCCCTTTAAGATATTAATAAGTTGGGGTATTTCATCTATTCTAGTCTTCCTTATTATCTTCCCAATCTTAGTAATCCTATTATCCTCTTCTTGGGTCATACCACCATCATTATTCTTTCCTTCCATTGAACGAAACTTATATAATTTAAATACTTTAGCATTTTTTCCTAATCTATTTTGTGTAAAAAATATGCCACCATGACTATCTAATTTAATAATAATAGCAATAATTGGCCAAAAGGGAAGTGTAATAATAAAGAGTATGGTGGCAAATATTTTATCAAAGATATTCTTTAAAGCATCAAAGTAGTTTTTCTCTCCTTCTTTTAAATTATCTAGAAACCAATTGACATTAATACTCTCTACCGGCACTTTAGCATGTATTTGTTCATAGAAATCTTCATAGGAGATGAAGCTAACTCGATGTTGTAGTAGTTTAAAGAGGGTCTCTTGTAGCTCTTGTTTAAGGCTATAGTTATTGTTAATGAGAATTAGCCTAATATTATCTTTCTTGATACTTGCTTCCAGTTCAGTTAATTCTGGACTTTCTTTAAAAACAATCACACTCTTGTAGCCTAATCCTGGTCTATTCTCTAAACTTTTAATTAGCTCTTCAATTCTAGTATCATAGCCAATCACAGCTAACTTATTTTGCCAATTATCAGAACTAATGAGCCAATAGGCAATTCTTCGCCAAATAAGGAAAAAGAAGATGGAAAGAAGGGTAAAAATAATTAAATTGGTTTTTGGAGTGATATCAATTCTGGGATAGGCGTAGAAATAGATAATTGAGAGGAGGGAAGCAATGATAACACTGCTAATAGTTTTTTTGACGAATAATCTAGCTGAAGCCATTTGTCTTAGGCTATAGAGATTATTAATATAGAAAACTAAGATAAATATAAAAAAGACGCCACCAAAATAAAACCAATGGTTGCGCCAAAAGGGACTAATGCCATCTATATTATCAATGAGGCGATAGCGGATAAAAAGAGTAGTGGCTAGGGCCACGTGCAGAACAATAATATCGCCAATTAGAAAAAAGAATTTTTTAAGCTTGTAATCCATAGAAGTATATCTAAATAATAGCAATATGATTTGATAAAAGCAATTAATTTAGAGAAAAACATTGATAAGATTGATGTAGTTTTGCTTTGTATATGTCAATAATCTACAAATATTTGTAGATTATTGATATAGATATGAATATTTGCTATATTTTAAGTAGATTAAATAATTTATTAAATATATGATTCATTCTTTTTCTTGTAAGAATTTTTATTCTTTCAAAGAGCTCACCACAATAGACTTTAGTGTGAATGAAAAAGCACCAAAAAATGATGCCTATTTTACCGCGCTTTCAGGCACTCGGCTCGCTAAGATTGAGACAGTAATCGGAGCCAATGCATCAGGCAAAACAAATTTATTAAAAATTTTACCATTTTTGAAATGGTTGGTAGTCAATTCTTTTAACATCCCACCTGACTTAAAGTTACCAATTAAGCCTTTTCTGTTTGGGGCAGATAAAAATCAAGCTTCGGAATTATCAGTGGAATTTGAGATTGAAGGTAGCATCTATTTATATAAATTTATTCTTAATGAAAAGCGGATTATTTCAGAAGAATTGAGGATAAAGAATAAAAGTAAGGAGAAACTAACCTCTAAAAAGATATTCTCTCGTCAGTGGAACGAAGATAGCTCTAAATATGATTTAGATGATAAAAAGTTTAATTTACCTAAAGAGTTTATTAATTCTCTACGTGAGAATGCCAGCGTAATTAGTCTTGCCTCTCGTTTTAGTCATACAGAAAGTTTAAAAATATTTCATTTTTGGCAAAACATTGAAACTAATGTTATTGAGGCGGGGTGGGTTGGTGATCATCTGTTGCCCAATGCTAGCCAACAGCTAATTGATGCTTTTGATTTTTTTAGTGAAGAAGAAAATAAGATAATTAAGAAAGAGGCTGAAAAACTATTATCTCAATTTGATCTTGGTTTAGATTCTTTTGAAATAGAGAAAGAAAAAAAAGAGGGGCGTTTAAATATTAATGTAAAGATTGCTCATTCCTTCCATGATCAGAAAGAGTATTTGGCTATGCAATATGAGTCGTCTGGCACCAAACAGCTCTTTGTTTTGCTGAAAACTATTTTATTTGTGTTGAAAAATGGAGGAGTAGCTATTTTAGATGAGTTTGATGTTAATTTACATCCAGAAATAATCTTAGCTTTATTTGACTTATTTATTCAACCAGAAACAAACCCTAAAAATGCTCAACTTTTATTTAGTAGTCACAGTCATCAGATTTTAAGTAAGTTGGATAAATACCAAATTATATTAACAGAGAAAAATAAGAATGGTGAGAGTGAAGCTTGGCGCTTAGACGAGGTCGGGGGTGTCCGCCCTGATGATAATTATTATGCAAAATATATTGCTGGCGCCTATGGTGCAATACCTAAGCTTTAGTATATGTCTAGAACGAACCCTGATAAAAAAAAGAGGCGCACAGCTAATAGAACTCTATTATTTTTTGGTGAGGGAATGAATGAGGCGATATTTTTAAAACATTTAAGAAAAATGTATTGCGGGGATGTTAATTTAGCGATTACTATAAAAAAGGGGAAGGGCGGCGACCTGGTAAATATTGTACTTGATGTTAATAAAGTTCCTGGAGCATTTGATCGACGAATCGTTTTATTGGATAATGATAAATCTAAGAATGCCTATATTTATATTTTTTATACTCAAATTAGATAAAAAATTAAATAGTTAAGCTATTTCTTAATTATCTCATCTAAATAATACTAATTTTCAAGTCTAGCTTATTTATTTTTAATAAGCGATATAAAAATAGCCTTTTGGCTATTTTTTTGTTAGCCTACAATTTTTATCTATGTTATAATATAGCTAAATAAGAAATATAATTTAAGTATTATTAAGATTAGAGTTATTTTTTTTCGGGATACTCAGTAATTTTATGAATAAAAGTTCCTGGCAATTGAATTGGCCTTTAATTGGGCAAGATAAGGTGATTTCTTTTTTAGAGAAGAGTATTTTGGCTGATAAAGTAGTCCAGACCTATGTTTTTAGTGGGCCTAAGGATTTGGGTAAGTCTAGTGTAGCTTCAGCTTTTGCTCGTAATTTGTGGCAGAAGGATTTGGGTGATAAAGAGGAAACTTTTAATTTAGATAGTTTTAGTAGTGATGTTTATGTTTTAGAGAAATTACTTGATAAGAGGCAGATTGGGATTGACCAAGTTAGAGATTTTAATGAAAGATTAGGCCTTAGTTCTTTCTTTAATTCCTATAAAATAGGGATAATTAAGGATGCTCAATATCTAGGTCAAGATGCTCAAAATGCATTGCTTAAAACTTTAGAAGAACCACGAGAAAAAGTTATTATCATCCTGTTAACTGAAAATCATCAAAGCTTGCTTCCAACTATCATTTCTCGTAGCCAAGTATTATATTTTTATCCAACAAGTTACGATATTGTCTATAATTATCTATTATCTAATGTAGAGATAGAACGCTCTTTAGCTAAAGATCTAGCCGCCGCCGCTAGTGGTCGGCCCTTAAGAGCCTTAAAATGGGCTGAGGATAATAATCTATATCAAGAGCTTATTCTAAAAGTATCTCAAGCCTTTGAGTTTATTAACTCTGATTTATCTGCTAGACTTAATATGATTGAAGAGATATTCGGGAAAAAGCCAGATAATGATTTAGTCTGGTCGTATATTGAGCAATGGGAGCTACTCTGGCGTGATGCTCTGCTCTTAAGTTTAGGTTTAAGTGATAGGCTTAGTTATCCTAATTATTTGAACAAGTGGCGAGACAAGATGAAGATTGAAGAGGGGAATGGCTATCATCAGCGATCAGTTAAGGCTCTGAAGAGCTTACAGCAAGCTAAGACATATTTAACAGGATCAATTAATTTAAAAAATATTTTAGAAAATTTAGCCTTTCATTTTTAATTTTATGAAAAAGATTAAACTATTATTAGTCTTCGCTTTACTAGGTCTGTCTCTATCGGCCTGTACTATTTCAGTCGGTTCTAAGTCTGCCATCAATACTAGCGATGGTGGTTTATGGGCCAGTGGAGATAGGGGTAAAACTTGGAAGCAAGTTTCGCAAATTCCAACCGTTACTGGTAAAGCAGGGAGTATTGGTGGAACAGACATTTATAGCCTTGAAATTGATCCTCAGGACAGTCAGACGGTATATTTAGGTACAGCGGCTCATGGAATGTTTTATACCTATAATATTGCTGATGGCTGGTGGCCAGTTAAAGCTTTGGGCCAATCTAATATTACTGACATTAAAGTTGACCCTAAGAATAAATGTGTGATTTACACAGCTATTACCAATCGACTATTACGCTCAAATGACTGCGGGCGCACTTGGCAACAGGTGTATTATGATAATAATCCTGAGGTAGCTGTGACTAGTATTGCGATTGATCATTATAATAGTGATAATGTCTATATTTCCACTTCTCGAGGAGAAATAATTAAGAGTATTGATCAAGGTATTTCTTGGCGTACTATAAAAAGATTAGGCACTGAGGTGATAAAGAAATTATTAATCTATCCTCAAGATAGCCGCCTCATTTTTGTAGCTACAAATAATAATAGAATTTATAGCTTTAGATCCAATACCATTACCAATGTAAATGATCCAAAAAATATTGAAAGTAATTTTTCAGTTAGTGATTGGCGGGACCTCGGAGATGTCTTAAGTGACTTTAAATTAGGAGATCTCTTTAGAGATATTATTGTCTCATCAAATGATGGTGTTCTGCTCCTAGCTACATCTAGAGGTATTGTTCGCTCACCTGATCAAGGAATTACTTGGGAAAGTATTGATTTGCTTCCAGACGAGAAAGACGCTATTATAAATGCAATTGCTATTAGTCCAAAAAATTCACAAGAGATATACTATGTGACTAATACAGCCTTCTTTGGTTCAACAGATGGTGGGGTTAGCTGGTCAACCAAGAAATTAAGCACTAGTCGTATTGGCTGGAAATTGAAGGTTAATTATGAGAATACTGACCTTATATATCTCGGCACGAGGTTAATACAAACTAAATAAAAAGATATGAATAATTTTGTTAAAGACAATCAAAAAAAATTTGATCAAGTTCTTGATTTCTTCAAAAGTGATATTGCTAGTCTACGGACTGGAAGAGCTAATCCAGGGGTTTTAGATAGAGTTCAAATTAATGCTTATGGTGTTTTAAATCCAATTAATGCAGTCGCTAATATTAGCGTGGCTGATTCCCACAGTATTACTTTAAGCCCTTGGGATAAGGGGATAAGTAAAGAAATTGAAAAAACAATAATTGAGGCAGACCTTGGCTTTGGCGTAGTTAATGAAGGAGATAAAATCCGTTTAATAGTCCCAAGATTAACTGAAGAGACTCGTAAAGAAACGGTGAAGAAACTAAATGATAAGATGGAAAAAGTTAGAATTAGTTTGCGTCAGGTACGTGAAGATTTAAAAACAGAAATAGAAGAGGCAGAAGAGAACAAAGACATTGCTGAGGATGATAAATTTAGATTAATCAAAGAACTAGATGAAATGATTAGTGATAAGAACGATGAATTAAAAGAAATTAGAGATAAAAAAGAGCAAGATATAATGGATATTTAATTTTATGACTACATTAATTATATTTATTCTAGTATTATCAGTTTTGGTCTTTGCCCATGAGTTAGGTCATTTTCTTACAGCCAGAAAGATGGGAGTTAAAGCTGAAGAATTTGGCTTTGGTTTTCCTCCAAGAGCCTTAGGTTTCTATAAAACTAAGTCAGGCAAATGGCGATTTATTACAGGGAAGAAAGATCCCAATCTATTGGCAGAAGAAGACCGGCCAGTGGATACTGTCTATTCTCTTAACTTTTTACCGTTAGGTGGATTTGTAAAGATTAAAGGAGAAAATGGAGAAGGGAAACAAGAAGCTGATAGTTTTTCTGCTAAACCATTATGGCGTCGGGCCTTGATTTTAGCCGCTGGCGTTATAATGAATATTGTTTTAGCAGCGGTATTACTCTCTGTTGGTTACATGATTGGCTTACCCGAGTCGACTGAAGATGTTCGACCAAATGCCATTGTAACTGAGGCTAAGGTGATACTAATGGAAGTTCTACCTAATTCACCAGCAGCCAAAGCAGGGCTTGAGGCTGGAGACGTAGTTTTAGAGATTGAAGGACAAAAGATTAGCACTCATGAAGAGTTACAAGAAATAGTTGCCAGTTATGACGGTGTTAGTACTAAATTTTTAGTTCTACAAGGTGAAGATGAAAATTTAATTGAAATCATACCGGAATATTCAGAAGATAATGAACGGGCAGTAATTGGTGTCGCTATTTTTGCCTCTGGCTTGGTGCGTTATCCTTTTTTTACCGCTATTTGGGAGGGGATTAAGTTAACTGGCTGGATGTTTTGGATGATTATTCTAGCTTTTTACGCATTAATTAGAGATTTAATTATTGGGGTAAGTGTTGGTGGTCAAGTAGCGGGGCCAGTCGGTATAGCGACTTTAACTGGTCAAGTAGCATCTTTAGGTTTTGCCTATTTACTCCAATTTATGGCCCTATTATCGTTAAATTTAGCTTTAATAAATATTTTACCTTTCCCTGCCTTAGATGGCGGTAGATTATTATTTCTTTTGATTGAAAGATTTAAAGGAAAACCAGTCAGTCAGACAGTGGAGACCTGGATTCATACAATTGGTTTTTGGTTACTCATTTTGTTAGTAGTGGTAATTACCTATAAAGATATAATGCGATTATTTTAAAATTTAATAATAAACTATTTATCTTCTTTAGTGATGATATTTAGTCATATATTTTTATGCAAATAAACATCAAAGCAACCAATATAGAATTAACTGAGGCTATTGCTAATTATGTGCAAACTAAAGTAGATATGTTAGAAAAATATTTAGGTGATTTGCAAGTAATTAATTGTGATTTTGAAGTTGAGAAAGCAGTTGGTGGCCAGAATAAAGGAGAAATCTATCGAGCAGAAGTTAATTTACAAATTCCTAGGGAATTACTCAGAGTAGAAAAAACTGAAGCTGATTTATATAAAGCGATTGATAAAGTTAAGGATCATATGGTGTCTAGAATAATAGATTATAAAGAGAGGTTAAGGGATAAACGACGAGGTAGATAAAAAATATTTAAGACATTTTAAAGGCCCCGAGTTTGATAACCTGGGGCTTTATCTTTTTAATTCGTCTAAACAGAATTAGCCAATTAAGTCAAAAAAACAAGTCAAAAAAACAAGTCAAAAAAACCCTTTCTTTTTGAATTTATCTATGCTATATTAATAGTAGAATTTCTATTAAAAAGTACCTTTTAAAGTTTCGTCTTTAAGCGGTGCTTTTTTCTTTAGCTATATATTCCAGCTTATTTCTCAAATTATCCATAAACACTATCTTCTCTTTGGCGGTTTTTTTCAACAATTTTGAACAGTTTTTTACATCTGGGCTAATAACTCGAGATAATTTTCCCTTTTCATAAAGATATTTTACTAAGCAATAAAAATTACCATCACTAGAAACAATAATTGCCTGATCAAAATTATCAAATTCTATCATAGCTTGTAAAACTAAATCAGCATCAACATTTCCCTTTGGCTGTCTCTCGTTATTAAACAAAACTGGTTTAAAAATTAAAATATAGCCATCTTTCTGTAAAGAAGAATACAAGTCCTGATTTTCCGGAATAAATCCGATAAACAAAAATGCCTGAGAAACTTTATACTTCTCTTTAAGATAAATACGAAACTTCTTGAAATCAAGTTTCCAGTTTAATTTATTGATGCCTAAATTCAAATTCTGACTATCAATAAAGGCATAATTATTTTTGGTGTTTTTATTCATATAAAATTATTCTATCACAAATCTCTAAATCCTAAAAATACGTAATTTCGGTTCGAACTATCTATGAATGATAAAAAAACTTGAAATATTAGCCTTCAAATAGCTGTTACCAATACAAAAATCGCAGAAACTCCTAAACACTAAAATGAGCACGTTTGAACTTTCGAAAATCCCTATAAGAAAAGGACGAGATGAGCTTTTAGATTCACTTCTTCCCTGTCTGCGGAGAAGGGGAGGTATCGTGCTCGCTCCGCCCTGAAATAGGCGGAGCTCACGTGTCCAGGGTTGGAGTCCAATATGCCGCCCGGCATATTGTCCGACACTCATCCGCTCGTCTCAGCTTCCGCCTCAACTCGTGTCTTGCTCCCAACCAGTTCGAATCTTTTATTTGTGTGGAGAGGGTGGGACGCACTGGGAACGGTCTTAAGTATTACTTCCGCAAAATTGGTTTAAAATAAGCAAATTACATAGAAGATTTAACAAATTTAGAAAAACAGAAATTAGCTAAATACTTTGATAG
>Ga0265294_10007028_pt1 | contig 13418 bp, 10 predicted proteins | sample MunlanPumphouse3_FD_192504 | JGI IMG/M metagenome (GOLD analysis project Ga0265294, IMG submission 192504) | Groundwater microbial communities from a municipal landfill in Southern Ontario, Canada - Pumphouse #3 | ecosystem: Environmental > Aquatic > Deep subsurface > Groundwater | place... | reverse complement strand
GGAAGATCGGAGATAGAATCATTTTTCTTATCGTTAATTATATAATTTATTGAGGTAAGCTCTATAAACTTCAATCTTACAGCATCTAAAAGCAAGCTGATCTTTTCTTTGTCTTCATAATAAAAGACCACAGTGACCATTGTCTGGCCAATGGACGAATTCCTGAACTGAATATTTCTCAGAAATCCGGTTTGCTCTCTGAGATTGAAGAAAGTGAGACCGTTTGCAAGGGCAAACTCTTTGATAAACAATCTTACCTCATTAGAAGGTTCAGGTTGAAGATAACATTTTTTTATATCCAGAACCTTATCAAACATACCCGAGATGTGAAAACCCAATGCTTTTCTTTGCTCATCTTCAATATTTTCAGCTTCTGAATATTTCTCTATCCACCTGTTGGCAGAAAAGGTAAATTCAAGCTTATTCCGGTACTCATAAATCTTTTCTGAACCCAGTATGGGAGAGATTTCAGGCAAATCTAACCTGCCAATCCTTTTAAGCTGATCAATAACCTGTTGTTCCTTGAATTTTAGCTGAAGCCGGTAGGGGAGCATCTGCCATTTACAACCTCCGCAAACACCAAAATGGCTGCATACAGGCTCAGTTCTGTCCGGGGAAAGTTCTGAAAACCTGAGGATTTTACCCTCCATATAACCTTTTCTGGAACGGAGAATCCGGATGTCAGCTACATCTCCGGGAATTGCATTTGTAACAAAGAGAACTTTACCGTTGATATGTGCAATTGCCTTACCTTCAGAAGCAACAGATTCAATTTTAACGGATTCAAGTATTTGGGGAGTTTTTTTAACCATATGAGAATTTTAAGCTGCTAAATTAACTTTTATTGTTAAATTCGCTAAATGTAAATTTAATAAAATCTAACCTTATTTTGATATTTTTATTTGCAACACAATTTATATTATGTTAAATAGGAAATCGGAATATGGTTTTGTCTGTCACAATACAATTAAATGAATCAAGAGAACCTTAAAACGGCCATACCTCCCCTTCCGGAAAGAATGAGGCCGGCTAATCTCGATGAATATGTAGGCCAGGATCATCTTATTGGCAAAGGTTCTGTTCTGAGAACCATGATTGAATCAGGGAACCTGACATCATTCATTCTTTGGGGTCCTCCCGGTGTTGGTAAAACAACTCTTGCAAGAATTATTTCAAATCAGCTTGAACGTCCCTTCTATCATCTCTCGGCTATAAATTCAGGAGTCAAGGATATCAGGGAGATAATCGATAAGGCCAGAGATAATTCCTTATTTAAAAAGCCAAGGCCAATACTTTTTATCGATGAGATCCACAGGTTCAGCAAAAGTCAGCAGGATGCCCTGCTTGGTGCCGTGGAGGATGGCACTCTGACACTTATTGGTGCGACAACAGAGAACCCCTCTTTTGAAGTGATCTCTCCCCTTTTATCCAGGTGTCAGGTCTATGTACTCAAATCACTTGATGTACAATCACTTGAATCACTTCTAGAGAGAGCTCTTAAAGATGACATCATATTAAAGAAATTAAAAATCAAGATAACCGGTAAGGAGTCTCTCTTTAGGTATTCAGGTGGAGACGCCAGAAAACTATTGAATATCATTGATATAATTACAGCCAACCTCTCCCCCGGCGACTCCGTAATTATTGATAACAAAACGGTTAAGGACAAACTTCAGAAGAATATTGCACAATATGACAAGAGCGGAGATATGCACTATGATATAATCTCCGCTTTTATAAAAAGCCTGAGAGGATCAGATCCTGACGGGGCTATATATTGGATGGCCAGAATGTTGGCTGCAGGTGAAGATCCACTGTTTATCGCCAGAAGAATGGTTGTTCTGGCTGCTGAGGATATTGGACTTGCCAATCCCAACGCTCTGTTGCTGGCAGAGGCCTGCTTTAGCGCAGTTCACAGGACGGGTATGCCTGAGGCAAGGATAATTCTTTCAGAAACAGCGCTCTACCTTGCAACCTCACTAAAGAGTAATACAGCTATAGAGGCAATAGACTCTGCCCTGGAAGAGGTCACAAAATCAGGAGATCTCCCTGTTCCGCTTCATCTAAGAAATGCTCCCACTAAGTTGATGGAGGAGCTTGGATACGGAAAAGATTACAAGTATGCCCACTCCTACGAGAACAACTTTGTTGATCAGGAGTATATGCCATCTGCACTTAAAGGGAAAACTTTTTACACTCCTGGCGAAAATCCCAGAGAGAACGACATAAAAAAATATTTGGACAGAGTCTGGAAGAATAAAAAATAACATCAATACATTTATTAGTTTTTAGCATTATGATAATCAGTGGAATTGAAAATTTTAACCATAACAGTACTACCGGATTTTTTCTTATAGCCGGTCCTTGTGTCATTGAAGGAGAAGAGATTACATTTAATATTGCATCCAAATTAAAAGAGATAACTTCCGGGTATGGAATACCATTTATTTTTAAAGCTTCATATAGGAAAGCAAACCGCTCAAGATCTGATTCATTTACAGGAATTGGTGATAATGAAGGTCTTGCCGTACTCAAAAGTATCAGAGAAAAACTCAAGGTTCCCGTTCTGACAGACATTCACAATCCTTCAGAAGCATCCCTTGCTGCATCATTTGGTGTGGATGTGCTTCAGATACCAGCCTTTTTATCAAGGCAGACAGATCTGCTTGAAGCTGCTGCTTTGACAGGAAAATTTGTAAACATAAAAAAAGGGCAGTTCCTCTCCCCTGCTTCTATGAAATTTGCAGCACAGAAAGTATCTGCAAAGGGTAACAACAACATTTTTATCACAGAGAGAGGTACTCAGTTTGGCTACACAGATCTTGTGGTTGATTTTAGATCAATCCCTGTAATGAAGAGTTTTGGCTACCCTGTGATCTACGATGTAACCCACAGCCTTCAGCAACCCAATCAAAACACCGGAGTATCGGGAGGTATGCCTGAGTTGATTGAAACAATGGCAAAGGCCGGTATTGCTGCCGGAGCAGACGGACTGTTTCTGGAAACTCATCCTGATCCCTCAAAGGCTTTATCGGATGGTGCCAATATGTTAAAACTGGAAAAACTCGAGAATCTCTTAATCAAAATCTTAAAACTCTCAAAAGCTTTATAAGATATTCAAGCTACCGGAATTCTTTGAAGGACATTATTTAAAAAGGATATCCGACACCAAACTGCAGAGAGTAGGTATCTTTAGTGAACCATTTATTGAGTCCGTACCACCGGTCAGCTCTCGGATCATATGCTACCATCCCAAGATCCAGTCTGAGTATCAAAAAGTCAAAATTGAGCCTGACACCTGTACCCCAGTTAAAAGCCAGAGTTTTATAAAAGTCCCTGATTTTAAAGAGAGCAGCCTCCTTTCCCGGTTCATTGTTTAGATTCCAAATATTCCCGACATCTGTAAAAAGAGCCCCTTCAAGCTTCCAGAAAAGAGGAAAACGGTACTCAGCATTAAACTCAATTTTAACATCACCAGTCTGGTTCGCAATAGAGAAGGTGGTATCCACAGGTGCCGATCCTGGCCCCAGGGATCTTGCCTGCCATCCTCTCATACTGTTTGCCCCTCCTGAATAGAAGAGCTTTTCGTAAGGAATTGCAGAGGAGTTTCCGTAGGCATATCCTACTCCAAGATTAAACCGGGTTGCAAAAGAGGATCTGGTTGAGATTCTGTGAGTATAGCCTACAGTAAGGTCTCCGCGATAGTACTGGGCATAGGCTGTTCTCCAAATAGTTCTGGAACCTGTAGAATCGGTGGGCATAACAGAATTAAAAAGACTTAGTATATTTCCTGCCAGATCATTGGACATTCTTATGTAGAAAAAAGAATTCATTGGATTTGGGGAGGGATCAGTTGTGTAGTAAAGAGTCAGGCCCGACCCGACATCAAAGTGATTCCGGTAGGCATTTCTGAGTAGCGGATCTGAGAGACTCAGAAAAAACTGATCACTCAGATTAAACAATTTAATTACATTCAGCTGGGCCGGATTGAATCTGTAGTAGAACCTCTCCCCCATCTGCCAGGTATATCCAAAATTAAAAGATATCAGATTACGTGTGAACTCTGGTCTGCTCTGGAAGTTGTAACTTGTGTTCACCTCAGTTCTGGGCAGTGTGTTGGAAAATAATCTGTCGGGAAGAAAGAGAAACTGAGGTATGGAAATACCGGCTGAAATCCCCAATTCGTTCGATTTTACAGACGAATTAAGTTTAGACTGGAAGTTACCCATAAGCCCCAGATTCAGCCACTCTCCCCCTTTGAAGATATTTTTGTGATAGTAAGAGATTGCGGGAGATATACCGAAAAGATTGTTTGAGTTGCTGGACACCTCCAGATTAATCTTATATCCTTGTGATCTGGATGGTGTTAGCCTGATGGTACAGTCCACCTTCCCGGGTTTGCCGGTATCGTACATCTCCTCAGGAGGTGTAACATCGTCAAACTGAAGATTTACACCGGAAAAAAATCTCAGGGAGACAAAACGGTTGTAAGTTGTATTCACCAGTTTTTCGTTGTAGATTGATCCCGGTCTGATTCTGTTTATCCTGGCCAGAACAGCGGGATTGAAATTGCGGCCTCTCGAATATATAACGGTTAAAGAGTCTATTGTAACGCTGTCGGGAGGGTTTTCTACATTCCTGCGTCCCCTGGAGGAACTATTGTCCGGGAGAATATTAACAGAATTGATAACATATTTACGGTGGGAACGTGAATCTTTGCTGTTTTCACTCCTCATATAATTCTGAACCCTGATTCTGACATGTGCACTACTGTCTGCAAAAGAGGTATCTGCATCAAAAACAATATAACCGCTTGAGAAATTGTAATATCCCTCCTCTCTCAAGAGTGAGGAAATTCTCTCGCTTTCTTTGGCAAGCAGGGATTCAGAAAGGAAATCCCCTGTCTTGAAGAGCCTGTTGGAAGAATCAGCCAATACATATTCACTGATCTGCCTGTCAGGAATTCCGTATTCAATCTTACTGATTACATATCGTTGACCTGGTTGTATGATATATTTGACCGATGTCTTTTTGCCTGAGGTTTTACTCTCATATCTCACACGGGAGTGGTAATAACCGAGATATTCAAGATGCTTCTCAAGGTTTTCCCGGCTTCTCGAAGTAAGGATACTGTCATAAATGACAGGTGGCTGGCCTATGCTTTTAACAAACTTATCCCAGTCATCATCCTTTCCGTTGCTCCAGTTGTATATTACAAGAAAGGGATTAATACCAAAAAGAAATTTTGTGTTTGGTTTCTGTCTTATATAGGGTTGCAGGGAATTCTCCTCAACATCAAAGTTTTTTGGAACAGATATAATATTCTCTTTAAGTCTTGAGGAACCCTGTGGAATGATCCTAACTGTACTGCAGGATATAAGTACAAGAGAAATAATGAGTAAAGGGGAGATTTTTCCCATAGATCCGAGATTGTTTCCACAAAAATAACAATTATATTCAATCATTTTTTCATATAAATGAAAATAGAAATATATTTGCCTGATTTTAAAAATCCGAGTGAATTACTTTTAAGTTTATTATACAATCCGACTTACTTACTTATCCAAGATGAAGAATAAATACATCGATTTGATTGAGCAAACCTTCGAGTTTCCACAGGACGAATTCAAGGTTGAAGATGGGGAATTGCATTTTCACAACATACCTGTCATGAACCTGATTGAACAATACGGGACACCACTTAAAATTACATACCTCCCAAAAATATCGTCTCAGATTCAAAGAGCCAAACGAATGTTTAATGTAGCAATTGCCAAAGTGGATTATCAGGGTGATTACCACTACTGCTACTGCACAAAAAGCTCACATTTCTCCTTTGTTTTGGAAGAGGCTCTTAAAAATGACATCCACATAGAAACTTCATCCGCTTTCGACCTCAACATCATTGACTCACTATATGAACAGGGAGTGGTTGACAAAGATCTCTACATAATCTGCAACGGATACAAAAAGGAGAATTATATTGAGAATATTGCCAACTATATCAATAACAGATGGAAAAACACTATCCCCATTCTGGACAATATGGATGAACTGGATGATCTTGAAACAGCCATTCCCGGGGATTTTACCATCGGTATAAGAATTGCCGCAGAAGAGGAACCCAAATTTGAGTTCTATACATCAAGGCTTGGGATCCGTTACAGCGATATAATACCTTTCTACAACGAAAAGATCAAAGGGAAAAGCCGTATCAGGCTCAAGATGCTTCACTTCTTTATCAATACCGGAATCAGGGATAACGCCTACTACTGGAACGAACTGAGTAAATGTGTATCAGTATATTGTGATCTAAAAAGCGTGTGTCCGGAGCTGGACTCTCTGAATATAGGAGGCGGATTTCCAATCAAAAATTCTCTATCTTTTGACTATGACTACGAATATATGGCAGAGGAGGTAATTGCACAGATAAAGAGTATTTGCCAGCAGAGGGGTGTTAAAGAACCGGATATCTTTACCGAGTTCGGCAGTTTTACCGTAGGTGAAAGCGGAGCTACAATCTACCAGGTAATGGGACAAAAGCAGCAGAACGACAGGGAGAGATGGTATATGGTTGACAGTTCATTCATGACTACCCTCCCCGATACCTGGGGGATAAAGCAGCGTTTTATCCTTTTGCCCATCAACAAATGGGACGAAGAGTACCAGAGAGTCTTTCTCGGAGGACTTACATGTGACAGTCAGGATTATTACAATGCAGAAGCTCACGCCAATGCAATCTTTCTACCCCGTATTAACGGAGGTGAACCGCTCTACATAGGATTTTTCCACACAGGAGCATATCAGGAGTCTATTTCGGGATTCGGAGGGATACAACATTGTCTGCAACCTGCTCCAAAACATATAATTCTTGATCTGGACGAAAATGGAGAGTATATTACCAAATTATTCTCAAAGGAGCAGACTTATAAATCTATGCTTAAAATATTGGGATTCTGATGTTGACCTCTTCTGAAATCAAATTTCTGAGATCTCTTTCACAAAAAAAGTCAAGAGATGAGAACTATATGTTTGCAGTGGAGGGAGAAAAGCTTGTGGAAGAGGCACTAAAATCAGATTTTGAAGTCGTTAAAGTGCTTAGAACAAAAGATATCGGTGTAAAAACGATGGAGCGGATAACACTTATGTCGACTCCGTCTCCTGTCTATGCCCTTGTAAAAATGAAGGATGAAGATCCTGGCTTTTCGATTCTGCCGGATGAACTATACCTGGCACTCGATTCAGTAAAGGATCCCGGAAATATGGGAACGATTCTCAGAATTGCAGAATGGTTTGGTATCAGGGCAATTATTGCATCCAAAGGAAGTGTGGAGTTATACAATCCTAAAGTCGTACACTCCTCAATGGGATCAATTTTCAGAATGAAGGTGATATATTGTGATCTTGAGCCTTTTCTTGCCGGAATCAAGGGAAAAACAACTGTTTACGGCACATACCCCCAGGCACCCTCCATATATTCACAAAAGAGAGAAAAGGGGGCATTAATTCTTATGGGGGGAGAATCAGACGGAATCTCTCCGGATCTCGAAAAATATATAGAAAGGAGAGTTTCAATACCTCCATACAGTAAAGAGAGTACAAATCACCCGGAATCCCTGAATGTAGCCGTTGCAACTGCACTGATATGTTCAGAATTCAGACGCCCCTCTGTCTGACAGCTTCAAACATTATAACTGCAGAAGCCACAGAGACATTCAGAGAGCCTATCCTGCCCAGAAGAGGAATTCTGCATCTCTGGTCAAGCAATGTTTTTACTGAATCAGAAATTCCCTTCTCCTCCGAGCCCATAACAAGAGCACATGGTTTTGTGAAATCAATATCATAGATTTGCTGCTCAGCCTTTTCATCTGCACCTGTAATTAAAAAACCAGCCTCTTTAAGCTGATATATTGCAATCCTCAGGTTTGGAACTCTGGCAACCGGAAGTCTGAGCAGGGCACCTGCTGAGCTTTTGACTGCTTCTGCATTAATTGCGGCCCCTCCCTTTGCCGGCAGAATTATTCCCGCTGCACCGGAGCACTCTGCACTTCTGGCAATGGCTCCGAAATTCTTAACATCACTAACTCCGTCCAACATCATTATCAAAGGAATTCCCTCTCCTTTTCCAACCTTGTCAATTATTTGTTCTACAGAAACATAATCTATCATAGATGTTATTGCTACAACCCCCTGATGATTACCTTTCGAAAAGCTGTTCAGCTTTTCAACCGGAACAAACTGGAAAGGTATGTTTCTCTTTTTTAGCTCCTCACACAAAGCCCTGAACTGTGTCCCTTCCAGTCCGGGTTTAAAGAGCACCTTTTCAATCTCCTTACCACTTTCAAGAGCCTCATTTACTGATCGCATCCCGATTATATAATCTCTTTTTTCATCCATTTCCTTTTATTTTATATATGTAATTTCTCCCACTCCCTGTATTTTTTTTCAAGTTCACTTTTAAGTGTTTCGAATTGACTGTATAGTTCAGGAGAGTGGTCAGAAGAGTCAGAAAATCTTTTTTCCATCTCTTTTATCTGAGTCTCCGTCCGTTCAATCTCCTCCTCGCATCTTCTTATGGCAGAACGTTTTCTTTTTTCTACCCTCTCCCTCTCTTTCTGCTGTTTGTAAGAATCCTCACCAGATATGAAACCTGACTCCTGGTGCAATTGAATTTCCGGTCCATTACAGGAATCATTGGTGTATGATTGCTCTCTTTTAAGTTTTAACAGGAACTCTCCAACACCTCCAAGATGTTCAATAACCTTACCTTGTCTGAATTCGTACACTTTATCTACCAGACCATCCAGGAAATCACGGTCATGGGAGACAATAACAACTGTTCCCCCATAGCTTTTGAGTGCCTGTTTCAATACATCCTTTGATCTGATATCCATGTGATTTGTAGGTTCGTCAAAAAGAAGAAGATTATGTGGTTTTAATATCAGCATTGCCATGGCAAGTCTGGACCTCTCCCCTCCGCTCAACACTGATACTCGCTTATCAATATCGTCTCCCCTAAAGAGAAAAGCTCCCAGGATATCCCTGATCCTGGTCCTTACATCACCTGTGGCAATATTGTCAAGAGTATCATATACAGTATCCTCATTGTTAAGTAGTTCATCCTGGTTCTGGGCGTAGTAGCCTAGAGAAACATTGTGGCCGGTTTCAAGAACTCCTGAGCTTTGCGGCAACTCCCCGGCAACAATCTTAATAAAAGTACTCTTTCCCTCTCCGTTCCTGCCGGCAAGAGCGACCTTCTCCCCTCTTCTGACTACCAGATTTAAATTATCAAACACAATTTTATTACCGTATTGCTTTTTAAGTCCGCTGGCTTTAATAACAACATCTCCCGATCTTGGAGCAGCAGGAAATTTAACAGAGAGAGTTGATTTATCCTCCGGTTCCAGTTCAATCCTCTCTATATTCTCAAGCTGTTTTATCCTTGATTGTACCTGGTTCGATTTTGTTGGCTTGTATCTGAACTTCTCAATGAACTCCTCTGTCTTTTCAATCATCTTCTGCTGATTGATATAGGCTGCTTTTTTCTGGTTTATCAACTCCTCCCTGAGTCCCTGGTATCTGGAAAAAGGGACCTTGTAATCGTATATTTTGCCAAGCATAAGATCCAGAGTTCTGTTTGTAACATTGTCCAGAAAGCGGCGGTCGTGAGATATAAGCAACAAGGCACCCGGATAGCTTTCAAGATAATTTTCAAGCCATTGGATAGATTCTATATCCAGATGATTTGTAGGTTCATCCAGCAGAAGCAGATCCGGTTTCCTGAGTAATATTTTTGCGAGTTCGATTCTCATGTTCCACCCTTCGCTAAAGGTTGATGTCGGCCGGTTGAGTTCATCAGGTTTAAAACCAAGGCCTTTTAAAGTTCTCTCGGCACTCCCCTCCGGATTATCACTTCCAAAAATTCTGATTCTGTCATTAAGATCGTTTATCTTCTGCAAAAGTGCATTATACCCCTTGCTGTGATAATCCTCCCTGACAGCCATAAGCTCTGTAAGTGATGCCAGTTCTCTCTTTAACTCATAAAAGAGGCTGAATGCAGTGAGGGCCTCCGCTATTACACTCCTCTCCCTGCTGTGTTCCATCTGCTGGGGAAGATATCCCATTGTTATGCCCTGTTTTACAGAAACAGATCCCGATGTTGGAGATTCAATCCTGAATATTATCTTTAGCAGTGTGGATTTACCGGCCCCGTTTTTTCCCACCAGAGCAACTCTCTCCTTTGGGGAGATGTGCAGATTTATTTTATCAAAGAGGGTAAAACCTCCAAAAGTAACGTTAAGATTGTTTATCGAGATCACGGCATATCAAAACACTGAATTCATACAATAGGTAAAGGGGTGCACTGACAATGAACAGTGTAAATGCATCCCCGCTCGGAGTGATAACAGCCGCAATTATTACAAGGGCCACAAAGGCATGTTTGCGGTATTTTTTCATTACTCTTTTGCTCAACACTCCGATTCTGGAGAGTATAAGCACAAGAGCAGGCATTTCAAAAACCAAACCCATAATCAGTATCAACCTGGTAAACATAGAGATATAGGATTTAAGCGAAATCTGATTCTCTACAAGTTCACTTACCTGGTAAGTTCCCAGAAATCTCACGGTAAGAGGAAATACAAAATAATAACCGACCAGCACACCGGCAAAGAAAAGGATTGCAGCAAAACCAAATGAGACATTTACTGCCCTGCGCTCCTTTTCATACAATCCTGGCTTGATAAAGGTCCAGAGCTGATGAAGAATAAAGGGAACGGATAATATGAAGGCAAGTGTGGCTGATACACTTATGTGCGTGAAAAACTGAGAAGAAAGTTCAATGTTTATTAACTCAAGCGAGAACGGTTCCGAAAAATTTTTAAGCAACCTGAATAGAATAAAATCAGAGCTGGCAGGTGCAAAAATAATTTTTTCGAACACAAATGACTTATTGAGAAAGATTACAGCCAGCAGTATAATAAAGAGAATAACGGAACGGAACAGAACTTTTCTAAGTTCGTCCAGATGTTCCCAGAATGTCATCTCTTTACTCACTCTTTTTATCCTTCTCCCCTTCCTGAGGTGATTTAATATCCTCTTCGATCCCCTTTACCCCCTCCTTAAAACTTTTAACTCCTTTGCCTATCCCTTTCATCAATTCGGGAATCTTTTTACCTCCAAAGACCAGAAGTATAAGAAAGGCAATTATTATTATCTCAGGGGCTCCGATTGTTCCAAACAACAAAAAGTTATTCATAATATTTTAATTAAATGTTTTCCTTAAAAAATGGCTCAAATTTTGATACCAGAGCTGCAGGTGCCCGGGTAGGTTTTCTTGTCCTGCTGTTAATAAATGCCAGAGTTACGCTCCCGCTGCACACCAGATCCCCGTTTTCTCTGAAAATTTCTGTCTCCACTTTAATCTTAACCCTTGGCAACTCTTTGACTGTGCTCACTATTGTTAATTCGTCACTGTAAACTGCAGGAGTTTTATAGTTGCACTCAGCACTTATGACCGGCATCATTATACCAAGTTCCTGCTCGATTTTTTTAAGCGGTAAACCTAATTTTACAAGAGCATCATCCCTGCCAAACTCAAAATATCTTATATAATTTGAATGGTGAACCACTCCCATACCATCAGTTTCGTAATATCTGACTCTTAGCTTTGTCTCAGTTGTATACATAACTCCGGTCAGGTTTTACTTAATTTCCCCGTAAGATTGTGTTTAAGTTCCTCCAGCTTTTCAATCTTCTCTGTGGCATCCCTCTGCTTTTTGTACTCAGTGGATACTACTGTTTCCGGAGCACTTGCAAGGAATCTCTGATTGGAGAGTTTTCTGTTAACCGAATCCAGAAAGTTTTTAAGATGAACAATCTCGCTGTCAATTCTCTTTATCTCCTCATCAAGGTCAAGATGCTGATCAACAGGAATAAAGAACTCGGATACTCTTACCATAAAAGTAACACCGCCCCTTTCCCGCTCTCTCTTTTCATAACCTCCTGCATATGAAACGTTGGCCATTTTTTCAATTATTGCCTGCAAACCATCATTCAGCTTCTCGCGGGAAAAGAGATCAAGCCTATCTCTAAAAGGTATGGATTTGTTCTGCCGGATATTCCTGATCCCTGCAATAATCTCTTTAAGAATCTCAAAATCTTCAAGTAAATCAGATGAATAACTGCCAGGTTCAGGTTGCTGTTCCACCATTATGCTTTCTCCATCCCTGCGCTCCGAGATGTTCTGCCAGAGCTCCTCGGTTATAAAGGGCATAAAGGGATGAAGCAACTTAAGCAGATCTTCCAGAAAAGCTGTAGTTTTGTCGTATGTATTCTTATCCAGTGATTCACCATATGGAGGTTTGATTATCTCCAGATAAAGGGAACAGAAATCATCCCAGAAGAGTTTATAGAGAGTCATCAGTGCATCTGAGATTCTGAATTTCTCGAAATGGTCATTGATAATCTCTTCGCTATAGGATAAAAGAGCCTCAAACCATCTGACTGCAACTTTTGCTGTTTCCGCTGTTTCTGCATCGGGATCACACTTAAATCCCCTGATAAGCCTATATGCGTTCCATATTTTATTTGAAAAGTTTCTACCCTGCTCAACCTGGCTCTCGTCAAAAAGTATGTCATTGCCGGCACTGCTGCACAACATCATTCCAACTCTTACTCCGTCAGCACCGTATCTCTCCATAAGCTTAACCGGATCTGGTGAATTACCGAGGGATTTGGACATTTTTCTACCTGATTTGTCTCTTACTGTTCCTGTGAGATATACATTGGAAAAGGGTTTTTCTCCGCAAAACTCATCAGAGGCCATAATCATTCTGGCAACCCAGAAGAAAAGTATCTCCGGTGCTGTAACAAGGTCGTTTGTAGGAAAATAGTAAGAGAGATCCCTGTTTGGTATCCCTGATGGGTCTCCGGGTTTCTCAGGGTCAAACACAGAGATAGGCCATAACCAGGAAGAGAACCATGTATCAAGCACATCTTCATCCTGTCTCAGATCTCCGGAACTTACCAAAGGATTTATCTTCCTTGCAGCTTCAAGGGCCTTATCCATGTCCTCCTCAACGACAAACCGGCCGTCGGGAAGATACCATGCAGGAATTCTGTGTCCCCACCACAACTGCCTTGAAATACACCAGTCTTTTATATTTTCCATCCAGTGGCGGTAAGTATTTCTGTATTTGTCAGGTATAAGATTTACTTTATCCTCCTCCACATAACTGAGTGCCCTTGAAGCTGCCTCATCCATTTTCATAAACCACTGCAAAGAGAGCCTCGGTTCGATTACCGCATCGGTTCTCTCCGAATATCCAATCTGGGAGAGGTATTTCTCCTCCTTTTCAAGATGTCCGGCTTTTGTGAGCATCTCAACTATTTGTTTTCTGGCTTCAAATCTATCCTCA